>ERZ802830.1122-NODE-1122-length-26008-cov-12.2896_pt1 | contig 26008 bp, 34 predicted proteins | sample MGYA00345654_ERZ802830 | MGnify/ENA primary metagenome ERZ802830 (study PRJEB30503, sample SAMEA104212375) | marine metagenome | biome: Westerlies Biome; feature: [SRF] surface water layer (ENVO:00010504) within the epipelagic zone...; material: water...
ACAAAAAAACCACTTGAGGTAAGAATGGGTAAAGGTAAAGGTGCTCCAGAATATTTTGTGTCTGTAGTTAAACCTGGAAGAGTTATTTTCGAAATTGCCGGAGTAACTGTAGATGTGGCAAAGGAAGCGCTTAGACTAGCTGCTCAGAAATTACCTGTTAGGACAAAATTTATTATTGCTAGAGATTTTCAGACCAATTAATAAAGTAAAATGAAAGCACCAGAAATAGAAAAATTATCACTTGAGGATCTCCAAGATAAACTTGCTGATTACCAAAAGCAGTTTTTGGATTTAAAGATGAACCATGCTGTGAGTCCCCTTGAAAACCCACTTCAAATTAAGACGGTCAGAAGAACAATCTCAAGATTGTTAACTGCAATTACTGCGAAGAAAAATGAAATTATCGCTTAAGGAAATGGAAAAAAGAAATTTGAGAAAAGAACGAGTTGGAATTGTAACCAGTAACATGATGGAAAAGTCCATTGTTGTTGCTGAAGTTAAAAGAGTAAAACACCCCATGTATGGTAAATTCGTTCTTAAAACAAAAAAATATGTCGCTCATGATCAAAAAAATGATTGCAATGTTGGTGACACAGTTAAAATAATGGAAACTCGACCGGTGAGTAAATCAAAGTGTTGGCGTTTAGTAGAAATAATAGAAAGAGCTAAGTAATCATGTTACAACAAGAATCAAGATTAACTGTCGCAGACAACACTGGAGCTAAAGAAGTCCTGACCATTAGGGTTCTAGGAGGAACAAAAAGGCGATATGCCTCTTTAGGAGATAAGATTGTGGTATCTATTAAAGAAGCATCTCCTTCGGGTACTATCAAAAAAGGACAAGTTTCTCAAGCTGTGGTCGTGAGAACAACAAAAGAAGTAAGAAGACCTGACGGTTCCTACATAAGATTTGATGATAACGCATGTGTCCTACTTAACCCAACAGGTGAAATGATAGGTACCCGAGTGTTTGGACCAGTGGCTCGTGAGCTTCGTGATAAACAATTTATGAAAATCGTTTCATTAGCACCGGAAGTGTTATAATAATAAATTATGGGCAAGATTAAAATTAAAAAAGATGATAATGTAGTTGTAATAGCCGGAGAGCATAAGGGTTCTCAGGGTAAAGTATTCAAGATTCTGCGTGATCAAAATAAGGCCTTGGTTGAAGGAGTAAATTTGATTAAAAAACATGCTAAACCCAGTACCCAGAACCCTCAAGGAGGTATTATAGAGAAAGAGGCTCCTATTCACTTATCTAATATATCTCTAACTACTGCAGATGGAAATATAACTAGGGTAGGTTTTAGGTTGGATGATGGAGTTAAGGTACGTTTTTCAAAAAAAAATAATGAGGTATTGTAATGAGTTATCAAGCTAGACTTAAAAAAGAATACAACGAGAGAATTATTACTGCACTTACGGAAGAGTTTGGTTATAAAAATTTTATGGAGGTTCCCAAACTTAAAAAGATTGTCTTAAGTAGAGGCGTAGGAGCTGCAGTAGCAGATAAGAAACTCATTGATTTTGCCGTTGAAGAATTGACCAATATATCTGGTCAGAAAGCTATCGCTACAATTTCCAAAAAAGATGTAGCAGCATTCAAGCTTAGAAAAGGAATGCCAATTGGTGTTAAAGTAACATTAAGAGGCCAACGCATGTATGAGTTTTTAGATCGACTTGTAACTACAGCCTTACCTAGAGTGAGAGATTTTCAAGGTGTAAAAGCCAATGGTTTTGATGGAAGAGGAAATTATAACCTTGGAGTCACAGAACAGATCATTTTCCCTGAAATTAATATTGATAAAGTAAATAACATTTCTGGGATGGATATTTCTTTCGTCACGTCTGCAAAAACGGATAAAGAAGCAAAGTCATTATTAAGTGAATTGGGATTACCATTTAAAAATAGTTAAGTATGGCCAAAGAATCAATGAAAGCTCGGGAAGTAAAAAGAGCTAAAACAGTAGCTAAATACGCCGCCAAAAGAAAGGCACTGAAGGAAGCAGGAGACTATGAAGCATTACAGAAATTGCCTAGAAATGCGTCACCAGTAAGAATGCACAATCGTTGCAAGTTAACAGGCCGTCCTAAAGGATATATCCGTCAGTTTGGAATTTCAAGGGTGACCTTTCGAGAGATGGCAAACAAAGGTTTAATCCCTGGTGTAACAAAGGCCAGTTGGTAATAAAATAAAGATAATTATGTTTACAGATCCTATTGCTGATTATTTAACTAGAATTAGAAACGCTAATTCCGCCGGTCACAAGGTAGTCGATATACCTGCTTCTAATTTAAAGAAAGAGATGACTAAAATACTCTATGATCAAGGGTATATTTTAAGTTATATTTTTGAGGAAACAACAAACCATCAAGGTAATATTAAGATTGCATTAAAATATGATAATTTAACTAAAGAGCCTGTGATTAGGAAATTACAAAGAATTAGTACCCCTGGTTTACGTAAGTATGCTTCAGTAGGCAATTATCCAAGAATTCTTAATGGATTGGGTGTTTCAATCGTTTCAACTTCAAAAGGTGTAATGACTGGAAAGCAGGCTGAATCAAAACATATTGGTGGTGAATTACTTTGCTACGTATATTAATATTGCAGTAAGAAAAAGTTAAAAAAAGTAAGATGTCAAGAATAGGTAACAATCCAATTAGTATTCCAGAAGGTGTCAGTGTTGACATTCAACCAGACAAAATTATTATTAAGGGTAAATTGGGTGAATTGACTCAAGCATATGATGCGGTGACTTTTAGTTTGAAAGACAGTGTTCTGAAAGTAAAATGCGCGTCTGATTCGAAAGATCACAGAGCAAAACATGGGTTGTATCGTGCTTTAGCTAGCAACATGATTGAAGGTGTTTCGATTGGTTTCATAAAAGAATTAGAATTAGTGGGGGTTGGTTTTCGTGCTAGTAATCAAGGTCAAAAATTAGATCTTGCTCTAGGTTTTTCACACAATATTCTTTTTGATATTGCCCCAGAAGTTAAGATTGAAACGATATCTGAAAAAGGGAAAAATCCAATTGTTAAGCTAACTTCTCACGATAAGCAGTTACTTGGATATGTAGCTGCTAAAATTAGATCTTTCAGAAAACCTGAGCCTTACAAAGGAAAAGGTGTAAGATTCATTGGAGAACAAATAAGAAGAAAAGCAGGTAAATCAGCATAACAAATATGGCACTAACAAAATCCGCTAGAAGAAACAGGATTCATTTAAGAATCAGAAAAACAATTACTGGAACAGCAGACAATCCTCGATTGTCCGTTTACCGAAGTAACAAAGAAATTTACGCCCAAGTAATTGACGACGTGAATGGAAAAACAATGGCTTCTGCATCTTCAAGAGATAAAGAAATTGTGGATGCCAAATTAGAGAGTAAAATTGCTGAAGCCCAAATGGTGGGTAAACTCGTTGGTGATCGAGCTGCAAAGTCAGGCGTAAGCAACATCAGTTTTGATCGCAGTGGATATTTATATCACGGTAGGGTAAAATCTCTCGCTGAAGGAGCAAGAGAGGCGGGATTAAATTTTTAAAAAAAGTATATGTATCAAGATTACAAAAACGTTGAATTAGTAAAACCTGCAGGATTAGACCTTAAAGACCGACTTGTTGGAGTACAAAGAGTGACTAAAGTGACCAAGGGAGGAAGAGCCTTTGGATTCTCTGCCATTGTTGTGGTGGGAGACGAAAATGGTGTCGTTGGCCAAGGTTTAGGAAAATCTAAAGAGGTTTCTGAGGCTATTGCTAAGGCAATTGAAGATGCCAAGAAAAATCTAGTTCGTATTCCAATTATTAATGGTACTTTACCTCATGAACAAAAAGGAAAATTTGGCGGTGCTAAAGTGTTTTTAAAGCCTGCATCAGAAGGTACGGGTGTAATTGCCGGTGGTGCAGTTCGTGCAGTATTAGAGGCAGTGGGGGTTCATAATGTATTATCAAAATCACAAGGGTCTTCCAACCCTCATAACGTGGTTAAAGCAACTTTCGATGCCTTACTACAACTTAGAAGTCCCCAAACTATTGCCAAACAAAGAGGGGTTAGTTTAGAAAAAGTTTTTAACGGATAATATTGAAGGTTATGACCAAGATTAAAGTTACACAAGTCAAAAGCAGTATCAAAAGAATGCAGTCCCAAAAAAGAACCCTAGAGGCATTAGGACTTAGAGGTATTGGTAAAGAGGTTATCCATGAGAATACACCTAATATTATGGGTATGATAAATAAGGTTAAACATTTAGTCAAAACCACAGAAGCATAAAGATGAGTTTACATAATTTAAAACCAGCGGAGCAATCTAATTCAAATTCTGGTAAACGTGTAGGAAGAGGAGAAGGAACTGGAAAAGGTGGCACTTCCACAAGAGGTCACAAAGGCGCAAAGTCTCGTTCAGGGTACTCAAAAAAAATAGGATTTGAAGGAGGACAGATGCCTTTGCAACGTCGAGTACCCAAGTTTGGTTTTACTAATATTAATAGAGTTCTGTTTAATGTGATTAATTTGGATACCCTTCAAAACCTTGTTAAAGAAAAGAAGATAAAGAATGAAGTTACCCTCGAAAAATTTGTTGAACTGCGTTTGGCTCAAAAAAAAGAATTGATTAAAATATTAGGTAGAGGAAAATTAAATGCTTCATTAAAGGTTTCTGCTCACAAGTTTTCTAAGACTGCTAAGGAAGCGATAGAAGCAGCTGGGGGTGAAGCTATAAAGATATAATCTATAACTGATGAAAAAGTTTATTGAGACTATTTTAAATATATACAACATTGAGGAGTTGCGTGGACGTATTTTAACAACGTTAACTCTTTTACTTGTATATCGATTAGGAGCTCAAGTGGTTTTACCAGGAATCGATTCCGTCCAATTATCCGAACTTTCTAATAGAACCGATGGCGGTGGACTTTTAGGAATACTTAATGCCTTTACAGGTGGTGCTTTTGCAAACGCCTCTGTCTTTGCTTTAGGGATTATGCCATATATATCTGCATCTATTGTTGTACAATTAATGGGAATAGCTGTTCCCTACCTTCAAAAACTTCAGAAAGAAGGAGAAAGTGGTAATAAAAAAAGAACTCAGATTACCAGGTGGTTGACTATTTTAATTTGTGTTGTTCAAGCACCTGCCTACCTATACGGACTTTCTGCACTTGGTGTTCCAGATAGTGCTTTTGTTCTAGGTCGCGGACCGCTTTTTATGTTCTCTTCCGTTATTATACTAGTAACTGGAACTATTTTTGCCATGTGGCTTGGTGAAAAAATAACCGATAAAGGAATTGGTAACGGTATCTCACTATTGATAATGGTAGGTATTATTGCAAATCTACCTCTTTCTTTTACCCAAGAGTTTGTTTCACGTGTCTCAGAGAACAACGGTGGTCTCATGATGATTTCTATTGAATTAGTTTTATGGGTAGTAATTATTTTATTAAGTGTCCTACTAGTTATGGCTGTTAGACAGATTCCTGTTCAATATGCTAGAAGAACATCAGGAGGATCGAGTGAAAAAAATGTTTTTGGCTCGAGACAATACATTCCTTTAAAATTAAATGCCTCTGGAGTAATGCCAATTATTTTTGCTCAAGCTTTAATGTTCGCTCCTGCTTATGTTGGAGGTGCATTTGGAGAGTCATCAGTTGGCCAATGGTTACAAACAAATTTTTCTGATATCTTTGGTTTATGGTATAATTTGTTATTCGCTTTATTGATTATAGTTTTTACCTTTTTTTATACGGCTATTACTGTTCCTACAAATAAAATGTCAGAAGATTTAAAAAGAAGTGGTGGCTTTGTTCCTGGAATTCGTCCTGGAAATGAAACCTCTGAATTCTTAGATACAGTTATGTCTCATATCACATTTCCTGGTTCCTTATATTTAGCTGCCATAGCTGTATTTCCAGCTTTAGTTGTAAAATTAATTGGGATGCAACAAGGTTGGGCCTTATTTTATGGTGGAACTTCACTTTTGATTATGGTTGGTGTTGCTATCGATACCATTCAACAAGTGAATTCTTATTTGTTGAATAGACACTATGATGGACTTATGTCAAAAACTAGTAGAAACAGAAGAGCAGGAACAATTTAAAAAATGGCAAAACAAGCGGCAATAGAACAAGAGGGTACCATTATTGAAGCATTATCTAATGCTATGTTTAGAGTTGAGCTGGAAAATGGCCATGTAGTAACCGCTCATATTTCAGGTAAGATGCGCTTACATTATATAAAATTACTACCCGGAGATAAAGTAAAGTTAGAAATGAGTCCCTACGATTTATCAAAGGCAAGGATAACATATAGATTTTAAAAAAAGAAGGATGAAAGTAAGAGCATCATTGAAGAAAAGAAGTGCGGACTGCAAAATAGTCCGAAGAAAAGGGCGTTTGTACGTTATTAATAAAAAGAATCCTCGATTCAAACAAAGACAAGGTTAAATTATGGCTAGAATTTCAGGGGTAGACATTCCCAAACAAAAAAGAGGAGTAATTGCTCTAACATACATTTATGGGATAGGCAGAAGTCGGGCGCAAAATATTTTGGCACTAGCTAAAGTAAATGAAGATACTAAAGTTTCTGACTGGACAGATGAAGAGACAGGAAGAATACGTGAAGCTGTAAGTGATTTTAAAATTGAAGGAGAATTACGCTCTGAGTTACAACTGAATATTAAGCGATTGATGGATATTGGAAGTTATCGTGGTATTCGACATAGATCAAGCCTACCTCTCAGAGGACAAAGAACTAAGAACAACTCTAGAACTCGAAAAGGAAAAAGAAAAACTGTCGCTAACAAAAAGAAAGTAACTAAATAATATATAACTATGGCAAAAGTTATTAGTAAAAAAAGAAAAGTTATTGTTGATTCAATTGGAGAGGCACATGTTACTGCTTCTTTTAATAACATTATTATTTCTCTCACAAATAACAAGGGAGAGGTTATCGCTTGGTCATCAGCAGGAAAAATGGGTTTTAGAGGCTCGAAGAAGAATACGCCTTATGCGGCTCAAACAGCTGCTGAAGATGTTTCTAAAGTCGCCATCGAAGCTGGCTTAAGAAAAGTTAAAGTATATGTCAAAGGCCCAGGAAATGGAAGAGAGTCTGCTATTAGAACTCTTCATAATAATGGTATTGAAGTGACTGAGATAGTCGATGTTACTCCATTACCTCACAATGGCTGTCGCCCACCTAAAAGAAGAAGAGTTTAATGTTAATAAAGCTATCGAAGGATTAGTTTTTAATTTATAACAAAAAAAAATAAAATATGGCAAGATATATCGGTCCTAAATCAAAAATTTCAAGAAAGTTTGGAGAGCCTATTTTCGGTCCTGATAAGGCATTTGAAAAAAGGAACTACCCCCCAGGACAGCACGGTAATAATCGTAGAAGAGGTAAGAAATCCGAGTACGCAGTACAATTATTAGAAAAGCAAAAAGCCAAATATACCTATGGTATTTTAGAACGTCAGTTCAGGAATATATTTGAAAAAGCAAGTGGAAGTAAAGGAGTTACTGGTGAAGTACTACTTCAACTTTGCGAGTCTCGATTAGATAATGTAGTATACCGTTTAGGGATTGCTCCTTCTAGGAATGCTGCTCGTCAATTAGTTTCTCATGGACATATTACTGTCGATGGGAAAATCGTAAATATTCCCTCTTTTAATTTGAAACCTGGTAATTCAGTTGGGGTTAGGGAAAAATCTAAATCCTTGCAATCCATTTCTAGTTCATTAGAAGCTAACAGCTCCATTTATGATTGGATGACTTGGAATAGCTCCACATATGAGGGTAATTTTGTGAGTATCCCTCAACGTAATCAAATTCCCGAAAACATTAAAGAACAATTAATCGTGGAATTATATTCTAAATAACAAATAAGCAAGCATAAAACTATGGCCATACTAAATTTCCAAAAACCTGACAAAGTAATTATGATCGATTCCTCTGAGTTCGAGGGAAAATTCGAATTTCGCCCATTAGAGCCCGGATACGGACTTACAGTGGGTAATGCGCTTAGACGGGTATTACTCTCATCCCTTGAGGGATTTGCAATTACCTCTGTCAAAATAGAGAATATTGAACACGAGTTTTCTACCATTCCTGGAATAGTTGAAGATGTGACTGAGATTATTCTTAATTTAAAACAAATAAGATTCAAACGCCAAATTGAAGATGTAGAGGAAGAAAAAGTGACTGTAGTCGTTGGAAATCAAGATCAGCTCAAAGCTGCTGATTTCCAAAAATTTATTTCTGGTTTTCAAGTTTTGAATCCAGATATGGTTATCTGTAATCTTGAGAAAGGTGTCCAATTAAGTATAGAGGTGACAATCGAAAAAGGAAGAGGTTATGTACCTGCTGAGGAAAATAAGAATTCCAATTCCACTTTCGGTGTTATTGCTATAGATTCTATTTTTACCCCGGTAAAAAATGTAAAATATAGTGTAGAAAATTATCGAGTTGAACAAAAAACCGATTATGAAAAGCTTATTTTCGAAATAAGTACCGATGGTTCTATTCACCCTAAAAATGCTCTTACTGAGGCAGCGAAAACGTTGATTCATCACTTCTTATTATTTTCAGATGAGCGAATTACTCTCGAGGCAGATGAAATAGCTCAAGCCGAGACATATGATGAAGAGTCTCTTCACATGCGCCAGCTACTTAAAACTAAATTAATTGATATGGATTTGTCTGTTAGGGCTTTGAATTGTCTTAAAGCAGCTGAGGTTGATACCTTGGGAGATTTGGTCTCTTATAATAAAAATGATTTGATGAAATTTAGAAATTTTGGTAAGAAATCACTCACTGAATTAGAAGAACTAGTAGTATTAAAGGGGTTGTCTTTTGGAATGGATTTAACTAAATACAAGTTGGATAAAGACTAGAAACTCTTAGATTTTGAACTTATGAAACACGGAAAAAAAGTTAATCACTTGGGTCGGAAAGTGGCCCACAGAAAGTCAATGTTAGCTAATATGGCTTCCTCTTTAATTGATCATAAGCGAATTAATACTACTGTGGCTAAAGCAAAGGCACTAAAACAATTTGTGGAACCTTTGATTACAAAATCAAAAACCGATAGTACCCAAAATCGTCGCCTAGTATTCAGTGCACTTAGAAATAAATATGCTGTGGCTATGCTCTTTCGAGATGTTGCTCCAAAGATAGGCGACAGACCTGGCGGATACACTCGAGTAATTAAAATGGGGAATCGCTTAGGTGATAACGCTGCTATGGCGTTGATTGAGTTAGTAGATTTTAACGAGGTGTACAACGTTGAAAAAAATGAAGCCAAGAAAACTACCCGAAGAAGTCGTTCTAGAAAAAAAAGTATTACTACTGAAATCCCTTCTTCAGAGGTAGAAGATGTAGCTAAAACTTCACAGGTAGTTAAAGATAACGCGTCTAAGGATATAGCTGATAATAAACCAAAGGTTGCTTCTAAAGCTTCTAATCAGGATTCTGATAAAAATAAAGATATAACTACAACCGAGTCAGAAAAAGAAGGAGATACATAAAGTGTCGTGTTGTTGATAATTTAACTTTATAATAAAGGATAAGCTATTTAGTTTATCCTTTTTTTTGTGTTATTTTGTGTACTGTTATGGCATATAAAACTCGAAAAAAAGCAATCCTAATTTTAGCCGATGGCACAAAGTTTTTCGGTAAATCCATAGGGCCAGATGGAACTAGTTTTGGGGAAATATGTTTCAATACTGGTATGACTGGTTATCAAGAAATATTCACTGACCCCTCCTATTATGGACAGCTAATGGTTACCACTAATGCTCATATAGGTAATTATGGTGTTCACACAGAAGATGATCAGTCTGATGGTATTAAAATTGCGGGTTTAATTTGTAAAAATTTTAGTTACGAATTTTCACGCCCGTTGGCTAATGTTTCATTGGAAGATTATTTAATCAAAAATGAACTTTTTGGTATATCTGATGTTGATACCCGGGCTTTGGTAAATTATATAAGAGAACACGGTGCTATGAACGCTGTCATCACTACCGAAATTGACCATGAAGAGACTTTGATTAACGAACTTTCTAAAATGCCAAGCATGGAGGGGCTTGAGCTAGCTTCCAAGGTATCCACCAAAGAGCCCTATTTTGTTGGTGATTCAGAGGCTGAGTTCAAAGTTGCTGCGCTTGACCTTGGCGTTAAAAAAAATATTTTAAGGCATCTTTCTGATAGAAAAATTTACGTTAAAGTTTTTCCATTTGACACAACTTTTGAAGAAATGCAAAAGTGGAGGCCAGACGGGTTTTTTATTTCCAATGGACCTGGAGATCCGAATCCACTTAAACATCCTCAAGAAGTTGCTAAGAAAATTATTGAGTATGATTTACCTCTTTTTGGAATCTGTTTAGGTCATCAAATCATTGCTTTGGCCAATGGTATCGAAACATATAAAATGTTTAACGGGCATCGAGGAATAAATCATCCTGTAATTAACTTAAGAACAGGAAAAGGTGAAATAACGTCACAAAATCATGGGTTTGCGGTTGACAAATCAATTGCGGAATCTAATAAAGAATTTGAAGTCAGCCATATCCATTTAAATGATCAAACTGTAGCTGGACTTAGAATGAAAAACAAGAATTGTTTCTCCGTTCAGTACCATCCCGAAGCAGGACCTGGACCTAATGATGCTACTTATCTTTTTGATGAATTTTACCAAAACATTAAAAATAATTCTCTAAAAAAAGCAGAACCAATTTAATTTAAATATAAATGAGCCTAATTATTGAAATTCATGCACGTCAAATTTTTGATTCAAGAGGTAACCCTACTGTTGAAGTAGATGTTATTACTGAAAATGGAATATCAGGTCGTGCTGCTGTCCCCTCTGGTGCCTCGACAGGTGAGCACGAAGCCGTAGAGCTCAGAGATGGTGGAAACGATTATATGGGGAAAGCAGTCCTTACAGCTGTAAGAAATGTAAATGAAACTTTAGCCAAAGAACTGATTGGCGAATCAGTTTTTGATCAAAATAAAATTGATCAGATGATGATTGATTTAGATGGTACTCCTAATAAGTCTAAGCTTGGGGCAAATGCTATTCTTGGCGTCTCTCTTGCTACCGCAAAGGCTGCTGCAAATGAAATAGGTCTTCCTTTATATAGATATGTTGGAGGCGTAAGTGCTCACACACTTCCTGTTCCAATGATGAATATTATTAATGGAGGCTCGCATTCTGATGCACCAATAGCGTTTCAGGAATTTATGGTAATGCCGATCGGAGCTGAAAGTTTTACACAAGCTATGAAAATGGGTTCTGAGATTTTTCACCATTTAAAAAAAGTACTCCACGATAGAGGTTTAAGTACCGCAGTTGGTGATGAAGGTGGATTTGCTCCAACTTTAAACGGAACAGAAGATGCATTAGAGACAATCCTCATAGCTATCAAAAATGCTGGTTATAAAGCTGGATCTGAAGTTATGATTGCCTTAGATTGTGCGGCTGCTGAATTTTATAATGATGGTGTTTATGATTACACAAAGTTTGAGGGTGATAAAGGTGTAAAAAGATCCTCCGCTGAACAGGCAAAATATCTGACGGATTTAAGTATAAAATATCCTATCATTTCAATTGAGGATGGAATGGATGAAAATGATTGGGAAGGTTGGAAACTTCTTACTGATAACGCTGGAAATAATGTTCAATTGGTTGGAGATGACCTATTCGTTACTAATGTAAATAGACTTTCCAGAGGAATTAAACAAGGTATTGCTAATTCTATTTTAATAAAGGTTAATCAAATAGGTACTTTATCAGAGACCATTGCTGCAGTTGAGATGGCTCACAAGGCTGGATATACTTCCGTAATGTCCCATCGCTCTGGAGAAACGGAAGATAATACCATTGCTGACCTTGCAGTTGCATTAAATACAGGTCAAATAAAGACTGGCTCCGCCTCCCGAAGCGATCGTATGGCTAAGTATAATCAGCTTCTGAGAATTGAGGAAGAATTGGAACATGAAGCATTTTATCCGCAAAATCAAGCTTTCAACCTTTAGCTAATTTTTTTTAGTTGTTTAGCTGAAACTCTTTAACTTTTGTTTATTGGCCTTTATTTCACTACTTTTGTTGCTCTTTTTATGTAATTATGAAGGACCAGATTGATCTTATTTACAAAGGTAAAAGTTATAAGTTTCCGCTTGTAAATGGTTCTGAAGACGAACCTGCTATTGATATTAAAACCTTGAGGGCCCAAACGGGTTTAATTACACTTGACCCTGGCTTTAAAAATACGGGATCCTGTGAGAGTGAAATTACATTTCTAGATGGGGAAGAGGGTATTCTTCGCTATCGTGGATACTCCATTGAAGATTTGGCTAATAATACTTCTTTTATTGAAGTAGCTTATCTCCTGATTTTCGGAGATTTACCCACGCCCGATCAATTAGATAAGTTTGAAGATGATATTCGTGATTATGCTTTGGTAGATGAAGATTTTAAAATTATTTTAAAAAGTTTCCCAAAGTCGGCTCATCCAATGGGAATTTTATCCTCATTAACCTCAGCTTTGATTGCTTTTAATCCTTCTTCGGTTGACATTAATTCTGAAAAGGATTTTTATGAAGCTATTATTATGTTGTTAGCAAAGTTTCCTGTTCTGGCTTCGTGGACCCACAGAAAAATGAAAGGGCTACCCCTTAATTATCCCAATTATGATCTTCCCTATACTGAGAACCTGGCGTATATGATGTTTAAAATGCCTAACAAGGAATTTAAACCCAGTACTACCTTGGTAAGTGCTTTAAACAAGCTCCTGATATTACATGCTGATCACGAACAAAACTGTTCTACATCGACAGTTAGAATGGTTGGTTCGTCCCATGCGGGATTATTTCCTTCCATTGCATCCGGTATTTCTGCACTATGGGGACCTCTTCATGGAGGCGCTAACCAAGCTGTAATTGAGATGTTAGAAGAAATTAAAAATGACGGAGGTGACACCAAAAAGTTTATGGCTAAGGCTAAAGACAAAAATGATCCATTCCGATTGATGGGATTTGGTCACCGTGTTTATAAAAACTTCGATCCTCGAGCCAAGATAATCAAAACTGCAGCTGATGAAGTATTGGAAGAGTTAGGGATAGACGATCCAATTTTGGAAATCGCAAAAAAATTAGAGCTAGAGGCGCTAAAAGACCCTTATTTTATAGATCGAAAATTGTATCCTAATGTTGACTTTTATTCTGGAATTATCTACCGTGCGCTAAGTATTCCAACAGAAATGTTTACTGTAATGTTTGCTATTGGTCGTTTACCTGGCTGGATTGCACAGTGGAAAGAAATGCGTTTTAATAAAGAGCCTATTGGTCGTCCTCGACAAGTTTATACCGGACACAAACACCGTAAAGTTTAACCTGACTAAAGGTCTTCGATACCTGGAGCTTGATTTTTAGCTTTTTCAGCACTTATTTTTGAAAAAAACTTGTGTATACCCATAGTTTCTGCCACTATCTTAACAAATTGTTGGTCTTTGTAAATTGAGTATTCTTCTGCCTTTCCCTTGTATAAGGTTAACTTGTAATAAGGGATAATTAATGCGTAAGTTTCCAAAAGACTCCTGAATCTTAAAATAATTCCTTTTGGACGTAGCTCTACATTACATGTATTACGATTGTTATCTAAAATCAATAGGTTATGAATATCAATAGAGGTTGCAGAAATTAATAGTTTTGAGGAGCCAACGCCACCCATTTTCCATCTGTCTCTGAGGGGATATGGTTTTCCAACTGCAGCCTCAATCCTTTCCTTAACCTCAACTTCATTATAAGAAACGTTTAAAAGCATTTTTGTATAAAGATAAGTCATAAATACTTCAGCTTGTATTTTGGAGTTTATAATTATCTTTGAAACTAAATTATGGATACCTTAGAAAAGTCACTTTCACTTAAAGTTAAAGCTCATCTAAAAGAAGCCTTTAAGCTTCATATAGAAAAAATCGAATTTCAATTGACTCGGACTGATTTTGAGGGAGATATTACCTTAATGTTGTTCCCATTGTTAAAACTCACTCGACAAAACCCTTCGGTTTTAGGAGAGAGTATTGGGAGCTATTTAGTTGAAAAAAATTCTTTTGTTACAAACTTTAATGTAGTTAGTGGTTTTTTAAACCTTATAATTTCAGATAGATTTTATTTAACCTTTCTAAATAAATTTTTAAAGGTTAAAGAGTATTGGTAGTTATTTAGTTGAAAAAAATTCTTTTGTTACAAATTTTAATGTGGTTAGTGGTTTTTTAAACCTTATAATTTCAGATAGATTTTATTTAATCTTTCTAAATAATTTTTTAAAGGTTAAAGAGTACGGTCACATAAAGCCTAAGGAAGATTCCGAAACAGTTATGGTAGAATATTCTTCACCAAATACTAATAAACCTCTTCATTTAGGGCACATACGTAACAATCTTCTGGGGTATTCAGTAGCTAAAATTTTACAGGCCAATGGTAAGAAAGTAATCAGAACTCAGATTATTAATGATCGAGGTATTCATATTTGTAAATCCATGTTGGCATGGCAAAACTACGGAGCAGGAGAGACTCCTGAAAGTTCCGGTTTAAAAGGTGACCAATTGGTGGGGAAATACTATGTACTTTTTGAAACAAAATATCGCCAGCAAGTTGCCAATTTAATGGAGAAAGGATTCTCCCAAGATATCGCTGAAAAAGAAGCACCACTTCTAAATGAAGCTAAAAAAATGTTAGTAGCATGGGAAAATAATGATCCAAAGGTTCGGGCTCTATGGGAGAAAATGAATACGTGGGTGTATGACGGGTTTGAAGTTACTTACCGAAAGTTAGGAGTTGATTTTGAATCTTATTATTATGAAAGTGATACCTATTTATCGGGAAAATCAATTATTAAGGAGGGACTCGATAAAGGTGTTTTTTTTCGAAAAGGAGATGGTTCAGTCTGGATTGATTTGAAATCAGACGGACTTGATGAGAAATTATTGTTGCGTTCAGATGGGACTGCGGTTTACATGACTCAAGACATTGGCACAGCCACTAGGCGAGTGGTTGATAATCCTCAGGTAAACGGAATGGTATACACAGTAGGTAATGAACAGGATTACCATTTTAAAGTATTATTCTTGATACTCAATAAACTTGGTTACTCTTGGGCTGACTCTCTATATCATTTAAGTTATGGGATGGTTGATCTGCCTAGTGGTAAAATGAAAAGTCGTGAAGGTACTGTTGTTGACGCTGATGATCTAATCGATCAGATGAATTTTACTGCAAGAGCAATTGCCAAGGAGCATGGTAAAATTGAAGGGATGAAGGTCTCTGAAAGGGATCAGCTTTTTAGTATTATTGGGTTAGGGGCTCTCAAATATTTTATTTTAAAGGTAGATCCTAAAAAACGAATTTTATTTGACCCAGAGGCCTCAATTGATTTCAACGGTAATACGGGACCTTTTATTCAATACGCATTTGCTAGAATTAACTCATTGATCAGTAAAGAAGAGGACATGAATCTTAATCTAGAAACCGATATAATTCTTCTAGATAAGGAAAAAGAAATTTTAAAGCATTTATATGAATACCCTACTATAATCAAAAATGCAGGAGAACAATTTAGTCCTGCATTGGTAGCCAATTATCTTTATGATTTGGTCAAATTATTTAACTCATTTTATCAAAACGTTAGTATTTTCGGCGAAGAGGACAAAGCGAAGCGTTCCATGAGATTATTGCTTTGCCAAGCAGTTGCTAATAATATTAAAGTTAATGGTAAAATTCTAGGAATTTCAATGCCGAATAAAATGTAAAAAAAAATCGCCCTTAAGAGCGATTTTTTTCTTGGGCATTAAACGGTGCCCATTAAATTAAATTTACTTTGAATTAGCAGCCAAGTTGTATACAACTAAACCAAATCCAATTTTATTGATAGCATCTCCAACGTTGTAAATAACGTCCATTGGAAGACCACCAAATATACCACTATACCATCCTTCAGTTCCAGCCATATATCCTATAGGATAGATCGCCCATCCTATAACTACAAACTTTAAAAGCGTAGTGTGAGCAGCTTGAACGGCTCCACCGGCAGCTGCAGCTAATTTAGAAGCTCCACCTTTCCAAAGTTCGAAAACGATTGTAAAGTAAGCTAAACCAGATACTAGACCCCATAATGCAGGACCGTTTCCTGTAGTATGAACTGCTTCTCCAAAATAGCCTGTTACAAGCATAATTACTGAAAGGAAAATTAATTTCCACATCAATTGCTTAGTTGCTCCAGCAGCTTTAAGGATTAAATAAAATTCAACACACATTAAAGGTACGGTTAAAACCCAATCTACATAACGGAAGAAAGTTGGAGAGGTTGCATTAGTTGCCCAATAGTCTCTCATATACCAATAGTGTACTGCAGCGATAAAGGTAATCAAACCTGATACCAAAATAGATGTTCTCCACTTACTGTCGAAAGAATTCAAAGACAGGAAGAAAAAAGCTGATGCTGCCATCATGGCCATACAACCTACAAAAAATGTGAACCCTACATAATCATCTGTTGCCATCGCAGGGGCTACAGCTGATAAATTAAAAAGATTTTCCATAATTAAATTAATTATTTATTTTGTTTAGGTAAATTTAGAAAATTTTAAACTCCAGCAATATAAAAGTCACATTTTTTTAAAAAAAAAATTACCAATTTGATATTTATAGCTAATAAAAATTACCAAATTGGCATTATGATCACCTTTTCTTTCATATTGCTATCGTCTTTATTACCAGATAGTTTTGTTAATTTTTTAGCTGGTTTTGCTATAGTAACTGTAGGGATTCTTCATGGTGCAAATGATCTTGAAATTTTATCTAAAAAATTTAAAGGAAGCTTAAATCACTTGTATATTAAGTTTTTAATACTTTATCTGTTAGTTGTTCTTTTGGGAGCAGCTTTTTTCTTTATCATACCTTCATCTGCCCTTTTTTTATTTGTCATTTTTAGTAGTTATCATTTTGGAGAGCAGCATTGGGGAGAAAGACTACCAATGAATCTCTCTAATTTTATATTTTATACACTTTATGGTGCTTTGGTCTTCTTTATGATATTTACTATTCAATATGATGAGGTTGTTGGGGTCATTAATAAAATTACAGGTTATACGCTTATTTTTGAAATCTTTTTATATAGCTCTTTTGGATTAGGAATTATTATTATACTATTAATGTTGCTTAAAGAACAGCTGAGGGTTTACTTTATAGATGAATGCATATTACTTATACTGTTAGGTGTTATTTTTAATGTGAATTCATTGTTATTTGCATTTGCTTTTTATTTTGTCGTATGGCATAGCTTACCATCATTAAAAGAACAGTTAATTTATCTCCACGGTAATTTTAATTTTAGTTCTTTTTTAAAGTACTTAAAAAGTTCTGCTATCTATTGGATTGGCTCTTTGGCATCCCTCTTTCTAGTCTATCAATACATCGATTTTGAAGCTGATTATTTTATGCCCCTTTTTTTTTCATTTTTAGCAGCTATAACTTTTCCCCATACATTAGTCATTGGAATGATGAAATATAAAAATGCGTGACCTATTGGGGTTTTAAATAAGACTGAAAAGATTAAATTTGCTTTAATCAAATAAATCACAAAATGTTTGACAGCTTAAGTCATAAACTCGAAAGTGCTTTTAAGGTTTTAAAAGGACATGGCAAGATCACGGAAATTAATGTTGCAGAGACTTTAAAAGAGGTTAGACGTGCATTATTGGATGCTGATGTTAACTTTAAGATCGCAAAAGAATTTACCAATACAGTTAAAGAAAAGGCGATTGGTGCTAAAGTATTGACGAGTCTTCAACCCGGTGAATTGATGATCAAAATTGTTAAAGATGAATTAACCGAATTGATGGGCAGTAGTGTAGAGGGAATAAATCTTTCCTCAAAACCAGCTGTAATACTGATGTCGGGATTACAAGGTTCTGGTAAAACAACTTTTAGTGGCAAACTAGCCCTTCATTTAAAGAATAAAAAACAAAAAAACCCAATGTTGGTTGCCTGTGATGTATACCGTCCTGCAGCAATTGATCAATTAAATGTGCTAGGAGAACAAATCGGAGTAGAGGTCTACAGCGATATAGAAGAAAAAAACCCTGTGAAAATTGCTAAGAAAGCAATTTCTGAGGCCAAACAAAATAATAAGGATGTGGTTATCATCGATACAGCAGGAAGGCTTGCAGTAGACGAAGTTTTGATGAAAGAAATTTCGGACATTCACAGTGCGGTCAGTCCTGATGAGACCCTATTTGTAGTCGATTCCATGACAGGACAAGATGCCGTAAATACAGCAAAAGTATTTCACGATACTCTAAAATTTGATGGGGTGATATTAACAAAATTAGATGGGGATACACGTGGAGGTGCTGCATTATCTATTAAATCAATTGTGGATAAGCCAATAAAATTTATTGGGACTGGAGAAAAAATGGAGGCATTGGATATTTTTTATCCTGAACGAATGGCAGATCGCATACTTGGCATGGGAGACGTTGTGTCCTTAGTTGAAAGAGCTCAAGAACAATTTGATCAGGATGAGGCACGTAAAATCAATAAAAAAATTGCTAAGAACCAATTTGGTTTTGATGATTTTCTTTCCCAAATACAACAGGTCAAGAAAATGGGGAATATGAAAGACTTAATGGGTATGATACCAGGAGCCGGAAAAATGATGGGTGATATTGATGTAGACGATGACGCATTCAAAAATATAGAAGTAATAATCGGATCAATGTCTCCTAAAGAGCGGTCACAGCCTACATTACTTAATCATAGTCGAAAGAACAGAATTGCAAAAGGCGCAGGTAGAGACATCAATGAGGTCAATCAGTTAATCAAACAATTTAATCAAATGAGTAAAATGATGAAGATGATGCAAGGTGGTAAGGGAAAACAAATGATGCAAATGTTTCAGGGACTAAAATAAATTATGGAATTACTAGACGGAAAAAAATTATCCCAACAAATTAAGGAAGAAATTAAACAGGCAGTAGCTACGCGAATTGAAAAGGGATTAAAAATCCCTCATTTGGCTGCGGTTTTAGTTGGAAATGATGGTGCTAGCCTTACTTACGTGGGAAGTAAAGTTAGGTCTTGCGAGCAGGTCGGTTTTAAGTCAACACTGATTCGACTAGAAGATTCTATTTCTGAAAATGCTTTATTGTTAAAAATTAAAGAGCTTAACAATGATATGACTTTAGACGGATATATAGTTCAGCTACCTTTACCTAAGCATATAAATGACGAGAAAATTCTTTTGGCTATACATCCCAAGAAAGACGTAGATGGCTTCCATCCAGCTAATTTTGGACGTATGGCATTAGAGATGGAGTCCTTTATTCCTGCAACTCCATTTGGGATTATGGAAATATTCAAAAGATACCAGCTTGATATTTCTGGAAAACATTGTGTTGTTATTGGTAGAAGCCATATCGTAGGCCGTCCAATTAGTATATTGATGAGCCAGAAGGGACAAATAGGGAATGCGACGGTAACGCTCGCTCACAGTAGAACAGAAGGTTTAGAAAAACTTACTCAAAAGGCAGATATAATTGTATCTGCTCTTGGTATTCCTAACTTTCTTAAAGGAGATATGGTCAAAGAGGGTGTAATTATTATCGATGTAGGAATAACAAGAGTAGTTGATAAAAATCATCCAAAAGGTTATGTTATCAAAGGGGATGTGGATTTTAAAGATGTATCTAGAAAATCAAGCTATATAACCCCTGTTCCCGGAGGCGTTGGGCCCATGACAATTGCTATGTTATTAAAGAATACATTACTTTCTTGTGAACGAAATACCAACTAGTCTCAATCAGAATTTATAGATTTTTTTACTGGGTTCTCCTCCAAGTTGTAAATTGTCAGTATCAATAATCCAAATGCGACTGAAGAAATAATTAATATTACATTTGTCAGTCCGTAAACGCCAAATGATAGACGGATTAGTATGGTACAGATTACAAATCCTGTATTCCTTATCAATTGAGAGTACCTCTCGGTATATTGAAAAGATAGGAGTAGGATGAAAACATCAGCTAAAATCAAAATGGTAAAAAATTCATTGTAAAATATTGAATTGATATCTGAACTTGTGTTGTTAGAAATCAGTTCAGAAATCCAGTAATAGACACTGAATAAAGAGGTAATTATTAAAATAGGCAATAAAATAAGACTAACTGCTTTTTTAGAACAAACAAAGTTTTTAATATTTGGATTTAATGGTTTTTTAGGCAATCTTAATCTGCCTTTATTGAAAAGAAAGATTAGGTAAAAAAGAATTAGGACCCCAAAAACATCACATATCAATTGAAGATTCTCTGGAGTATTTAACCAATTTGCTTTCAGATCAATCTGAGGAATATCAGCAAAAATTCTGCGAATTAAAATAAGAGAAATAATTTCAAATTGTTTGGAAACAGAATTAGTAAAGGATCTTGGAAGGTTAACAACTAAAAGATATATCTCATAAACAAGAATGATAGAAAATGGAGTATATATGGCGGAAATTGGATCAATAAGTAGATTGGCTTCAAAAGGGATGTGGAACCAATTAAATTTTTTGGCATAAATCAGAATCAGGTGAATTACAAAACCAATGACTGATAACCAAAGGGTAGCGATCTCAATTTTTTTTTGATTTGATGAAGAGAATACCCTAGCGTAAGTAGAGTCAATCGCCTGTTGCCATCGTTTCATATTTATTTAGTAATTGTTTAGATTGGTCCTTTTCAAATATACCTTTTTTTGACAGATCTTTGAAGCCTTATACTTTATCTTTGTGAAATGGATCTTCAAAAAAAGGATCAGAAGCTTGAAGCAGGTGAGGTTCTTCCGTTGATGGAAGCATTTTATACAATACAAGGAGAGGGATATCACAAGGGAAGTGCTGCATACTTTATTAGAATAGGTGGTTGTGATGTTGGATGTCACTGGTGTGACGTTAAGGAGAGTTGGGACCCCAATCTTCATCCTGTTACCTCTGTTCCAGAAATTATTCGAACTGCTAAAAAGTATTCAGATATTGTAGTAGTTACTGGAGGAGAGCCATTGATGTGGAATATGGGACCACTTACGCAAGGTTTAAAGTCACTTTCAATTAAAATACATATTGAAACCTCTGGAGCCTATCCACTTTCTGGAGATTGGGATTGGTTTTGCCTCTCACCAAAGAAAAATAAGTTACCATTAGTGAATGCCTACAATAGGGCGGATGAATTGAAAATGATTATTTATAATAATGATGACTTTAATTTTGCTGAGTCACAAGCGCAAAACGTCGGTGTGCACTGCAAACTATTCCTCCAGCCGGAATGGAGTAAAAGGGAAAAAATAATGCCGTTAATCGTTGAATATATTATGAAAAATCCCAAATGGAGGGTTTCACTCCAAACTCATAAATACCTTAACGTTCCTTAACTAGACGTGCTAAATAATCCCAGTTTTTCCCACTCATTACAATATGAGTTTTTAGACCTACCTGCTGGGCAACCTCCTGAAGTTTTTCAGCATCTACGTATAACCACGGAAAAGAAATTGTTTTATTATCATAACGTATACCATATTCTAATTCACCGTAATAATTTGATGCTGGTACCATTTTTTCACCATTGTCAGATTTGTCATATAGGTAAATTAAATCAGAAGAATCCAATAGAATTTGACCTTTTATATTGAGAAGGTTGCTAAGGTGTTTAAGTAGGTCCTTTAAATTCTGAAGTTTACCGCAAATACCTGGTCCATTCATCAAAAGTAAAATGGTATCAAAGGTTTCTTCCTTATAATTAAAAATTGATTGCTCAATTGTATTTTTTAACCCTCTTGCATTAGCAGTTGCTATTGCTCCAGGTGACCGGTCAATTCCATAGACCTCAAGTTTTATTTTGTTCTGTAAATACAAACTGTGACTACCTGCTCCACAACCTACATCCAAAATTCTTCCTTTTGAAAGCTTTAATGCTTGTTGTTCCAGACCGGGCATTTCATCGAATGATCTAAAAAAATAGCTTAGGTCAATTGCATCTTCTTCTGTTAGACTTGTCCAAGTTATTATCTTATTTGCTTGTGGTTTTTTATTATGATAATCCCACAATGCTTTACCAAATAAATCTAATTCATTACCCACTATTTCTAATAAAGTAAATATTTAAGTCTAGTGCTTTTAAAACTAATTAAGCCATCTTCCCAAGTTTTCCTTATCTCATCTTCACTCAACCCCTTTTCAATTTGTATTTTTAGTTTTTTGGTTCCTGCAATTCTAAAGAAACCTTCTTTAAAAAAACTTTTGGGTTCTGGAAAATTACTGTAGGAATCAAGTATCCATTTTAGTTCAATTTTATTTGTCATATTATATTTCCTAAGGTCTACTCCATTACAAATTTTATTCTCTAGTTTAGGATACTTTGCACCAAAATTAGGTTTAGGGGTAAAGTTAAATTTTGATTTAGGTAGATTTGGATGGCCAAAAATCTGGAATTGCATTTCAGTTCCTCTGCCCACGCTGATAACAGTTGGTTCTAATAAACAAAGACTTGGGTATAAAGCAATGGCTTGAGAATTAGGAAGATTAGGGGAGGGTCTCAAGGGTAATTCGTAGTAGGTTTTATGGGTATAGTTTTTGACTTTTATTACCTTAAGTTGACATTTTATTTGATTAGTTAACCACCCTTCCCCGTTAATCATTTGAGCATATTCACCTATAGTCATTCCATATACTATTGGAACTGGATGCATTCCTACAAAACTTTTACAATCTTTTTCTAATACAGGTCCATCAATAAAGTGTCCATTTGGATTGGGACGATCTAATACAATTAATGGGATATTTTTTTCGGCACAGGCTTCCATTATGTAGTGAAGAGTTGAAATATAGGTGTAGAACCTTACTCCTACATCTTGCAAATCAAAGACCATGATAGATATACCCTTCAGTTGTTTGTTAGAGGGCTTTCTTTGATTACCGTAAATGGACAATATTGGGAGTCCAGTTTTAGGATCTTTTTGATTCAATATTTTTTCTCCTGCATCTGCTTCTCCCCTAAAGCCATGTTCTGGTACAAAGACTTTTTTTATATTTACCCCAAGGGCTAAAAGGGTATCTATAAGGTGACTATTTCTGGATACAACAGAGGCTTTGTTAGCCACTATTCCAATATTTTCATTTTTAAGCAGATAAATGTATTTAGGAATTTGTTCTGCAGCACAGATTATCCTTTGTTGACAAAGGCAGTTAAAACCTAAATTAAAGAAAAGAAAAAATAAAAATGTACTTTTGAAAGAGCCTTTCATAAAACAAGTTTAATTTGAATTTACCCTTATTTATTTCACGCCGGATGCGTATTAACAAACTAAATAAAGGTAGTGTTTCTGCTCGTATAATTAAAATAGCCATATTGGCTGTTGCGATTGGAATTGCAATGATTTTGATTGCTGTTTCAACTGGTAAAGGCTTACAGAAGCATATTGAAAATAAAACAGCTGCTTTTAATGGACACATTGTTGTATCTCCTTTTGAAAACAGTGAATCTCAAATTTCAGTGCTACCGATTACAAATAATCCAAAGGTTTATGATATGCTGAAAAATGAACCTGGAGTTGTTCATGTTCAAAAAGTAGCAATTAAAGCTGGTTTGTTAAAGTCTAAGTCTGATTTTGAGGGAATTATATATAAAGGTGTAGCTGAGGATTATAAATGGGAAAATTTAAAGAGTTTTTTAGTGGAGGGTAGTTTTCCTAAATTTACAGATCTTCCCTCTAAACAAATTTTAATTTCTCAAGTTATTGCAGATCGTTTGACCGTTGGAGTGGGCGATGAACTGTCAGCTTATTTTCAGAATTCTATTGCTCAGAGCATACCAAATATTCGTAGTTTTAAGATTACAGGTCTTTTTTCATCTGGTTTTTCTGATTTCGATAATAACTTTATAATAGGAGATATTAAGCATATTCAACTTATAAATAAATGGAAATCGAATCAAATTGGTGCCTATGAAGTCTTTACTTCAGATTTAAGCTTATTAAATTCAATTGAGAATTTGATATATGCCAAATTACCATCTGATTTAGATGCTGTTAAAATATCTAGACAATATGCCACTATTTTTCAGTGGATATCACTTTTTGATTTCAATATTCTAATTATTATTATTATTATGATTATAGTTGGCGTGATTAATATGTCAACTGCCTTATTAGTCTTAGTTTTAGAGAGAACTCGAATGATTGGACTATTTAAGACGATTGGTGCAGATAATGGATTGATTCGTAAAATATTTTTATATAATGGGATAGTTATAATGGGATATGGCCTTTTTTGGGGAAACTTATTAGGGTTACTATTTTATTTTAGTCAAAAATATTTTGGTTGGATTCGACTAGACCCTTCAACTTATTATGTCAATGTGGCTCCTGTAATGATTGATTTTTTTGATTTAATATCCATCAATCTTGGGGTTTTGGTTGTAAGTAGTCTTCTGTTGTTTATCCCATTATTAGTCATAAACAATATAAGTCCATCGAAAGTATTACAATACCGTTAGTTTAAAAATGCTTATTTAATTTTTGTAAAGTATGTGGTATCTTTGCTTCGAAAATTAATCAATGAAATACTCGAAAAATATTTTAGAGACTATTGGTAATACTCCTTTAGTCAAGCTAAACTCAATTACCAAGGAAATCTCAGCTTTGGTTTTGGCAAAAGTTGAAAGTTTCAATCCAGGAAACTCTATTAAGGATCGAATGGCTCTAAAAATGGTTGAAGACGCTGAAGCAGATGGGAGATTAAAACCTGGAGGCGTAATTATTGAGGGAACTTCTGGAAATACAGGAATGGGATTGGCCCTTGCTGCCATCGTAAAGGGATATAAGCTAATATGCGTCTCTAATGATAAACAGTCTAAAGAAAAATTTGATGTTCTTCGAGCTATGGGAGCTAAAGTGGTTGTATGTCCAACCGCTGTAGCACCTGATGATCCGCGTTCATATTATAGCGTTTCAAAAAGCCTGGCAGATGACACCCCAAATTCTTGGTATGTTAATCAATATGATAATCCCTCCAACAGTATCGCACACTATGAGCAGACTGGTCCTGAGATATGGAAACAAACTGATGGAAAAATTACACACTTTGTTGTTGGTGTAGGGACTGGCGGAACTATTTCTGGTGTGGCTAAGTATTTAAAAGAAAAAAATCCTTCAATCAAAATCTGGGGTGTAGACACTTATGGATCTGTATTTAAAAAATTCCACGAAACAGGTATTTTCGACGAAAATGAAATATACCCATATGTGACTGAGGGGATTGGTGAGGATATATTACCTGAAAATGTCAACTTCGAAAGTATTGATCATTTTGAAAAAGTTACAGATAAAGATGCTGCTTTATATACTAGAAAGCTTGCTAGAGAAGAAGGAATATTTGCTGGAAATTCTTGTGGTGCAGCAGTAAAGGCTGTTCTCCAATTGAAATCTAATTTTAAGGCTGATGATGTTGTTGTTGTCTTACTTCATGACTCGGGCAGTAGATATATTGGCAAGATTTATAATGATGACTGGATGATTGAAAAGGGATATTTAGAATAATAATAATTTACTAATAGTAATTATCGATCTGTAACTTTTTATATACTCCTCTGTTGTTTCTTCTATAGATGCTAAAGTCGAAAATTATACTTAACTCAAAGAGACTTGGGGAAAATACTTTTCCTGGTTTTCTGTTTGAAAAATTATAGTGCAATCCAAAATCAAAATTTTCAAGAGCTAGTCCTATTGTCATTCCAAAATTATTTAAACTAAATGAGTTTACTGATCCGGTTTGTTGAGTAAATCCGATGGAGAACTCACCAAGTTGGAATTCTTCATTTAGACCTAGATAAAGAGCATCTCCATATTTAACAAGATTTAAAAATGTGTATAAATAAGAAAATCTTGGGAGAAGTCCTCTTTCAAAGGGATTTATATCGAATTCGTAACCTGC
>ERZ802830.1123-NODE-1123-length-25999-cov-14.5271_pt1 | contig 25999 bp, 33 predicted proteins | sample MGYA00345654_ERZ802830 | MGnify/ENA primary metagenome ERZ802830 (study PRJEB30503, sample SAMEA104212375) | marine metagenome | biome: Westerlies Biome; feature: [SRF] surface water layer (ENVO:00010504) within the epipelagic zone...; material: water...
GATTTGAACCTAGGTGATTGGATTCAAAGTCCAAGATACTAACCACTATATGACAGTAGCTTCCCCATATTTATTTTGTTTGTATCTTTTAAGTATGTTAATTGTACTATTAACTATTTTAATACTCTTAGTATTAATCATTTTTAAACGGATCAATAAAAAACAAATCGAGTTTAAGTGTTTTCTCATTACTATACCTACATCTTCCAGGAGACGTAAAAACTTCCTAGGAAACCACGATTCGTCTATACCACTAGAAATCATATACAGTAAAGATACAAAAATACCAACAAATGCAATAAAATACAAATCACTTATTGAAAAAAGACACTATAACGAAGCGTTACGATTACACTATAACAATAACCATAAAAGACCCGACATAACGTATTTCAATTTAGGTGCAATAGGATGTTATATGGGACACATGGAATTTTATAGACGATGTTTCGAACAGGGTCTTAAATATGCCGTTGTTTTCGAAGATAATGTAATTGTAAAAAACAAACAGTTTTATTACGAAATACAAAAGGTCATAGACACGAAAAAAGATAATTTTGAAATGTGTTTTTTCCACTGTTTATCGAGATATATCGATACGAGTGTTCCCGTCGTAAACGGTATTGAGCGCGTTAAATGGATATCGAGCTGTAAATGTTATCTCATACACGTCGAAAATATGAAAAAATACTATAAAGACTTCTTCCCTATAGATAACCACGTCGATATGAAACACGAAGATCTTATCGCAAATGGCGCACGTATTTACTATAAAGATTTACGAAAACACATGAAAATAGATCGTTCTGGTCCGAGTACTATTGGTCACAGTGATTGGAAACGTAAAGAGTTCTTTTCTAGACAGTACCCAACAAAAACAACAAAAGTTCTTACATACGGATACTAAATTAAGGCCATGGTATATCCTGAGGTCTAAACCGACACCCAATTTTTAAAAAGGTAACAAACTCTTTAAATTCTGCGTCGGGTTTTTCAACATACATAAGCGAATCAAGTATTGCACCGACAAACATATTATACTTTTTGTGTGGGCCATTGTGTGTTAATCTATTCTCGCGTAAATTACCAATTTCACGTGGCATCATAATTATATTATCACCCGCATTTATATCATAATTCACTTTCTTTACAACCGCGTGGTTTTTAAACTGGAGTGGTATAACGTGGTGATTTTCAACATTACGAATATTAAAACGAAGTTTAAAATTGTTTCGTAACAGTGACCCGTATCTCATACTATAGTCCGGGAAGAGATTTATACCGAAACGCATCATCGAATCTTCGAGTTCATCCACTTCGTCCCATGCATGAAAACACTCATCCGTCGACGAGTCTGCACATTTTTCTTGTGCTTCTTCAATAGCTTCCGAAAACCTATACCTTAACCTCGGATTATCGTAATTTTCTATAAAATAAACACTTTTATTTTTATATAATTGTTCGTATGCCTTTTTTCTAATCTTATTGCGTTTATTCTCAACATTTTCGTAAAAATTATTTGGTTTATAAGATAACGCTAATATATTCATTTAATTTTTAACGTGCTAAATCTTTAACACGTTAGAAATTAATCTAAATTTACTTACTTTTTACTTTTAGTGTATGGTTTAAGAGATTTTTGTTGTTGTGCGTACGTCTTAGGAGATTGATTTTTCATAGGTGTAATTGTTTTAACTTGAAATTTATTAGCCCACGTAACTTTTTTCGTTTTTGTTAGCCTTGATTTTGTTGGGTTTTTCTTTTTAGGCGCACACGGACATTTTCCAGAACTCCCACCTGGTACGCCTGTATTTAAGGGTTTAAAAGTTCGAGACTTCGTTGGGTTTTTCTTTTTAGGTGCATTCGGCATTTAAATATAAGAATATTTTTTTAGGATGATCCTAGCGGGGGTCGAACCCGCGACCTCGGCGTTGCGTATGTGACGATAAAGTCACTTAGGTATACCTAGTAATGTATAAGCACCGCGCTCTAACCAATTGAGCTATAGGATCCCATTTATACATCAACCATAAACTTTAAGCCAAATACAACTTTTATTAAACGTAAAACGTACTCTTTGTATTCAATCATTTATACTATTCTAGTACTTATTACCTTTATGTAAGTTTCTATCTAGTTGGAAATGATTGTAAATCGTGTTGGGATATATCCTTACTCATTCTTCGCCCATTTTCTAAATCGGGTGTATGTGGTCTGGATTTAGCTATCCATTTAACAATTTTACGTTTATTACATTCACTATCCGTACCACCACCAAGGTTTGTTCCTATTACGTTTAAACCATTACACACGTCGGGTTTATTTTCTTTATCTGGGAATGCCATATTAAATGCATCTATAGCATTTGGTGGAATATCCGGAGAATCGTCTAAAAGTCTATCGTATTCTTGACGACACTTCGTCACGAATTCGTTCACGTCACCTCTGTGTTCAGTTTCGAGTGATAATTCCATCTCAATATTCCTATAAAATTTGGACCATTGAATACACATCGCCGAGTGTGTTTCCATCATCTTTGAACTATTATTAAACTTAGAAACAGATGTAAGTATTCCTGCAAGTACGTTTAAAAACGCAAAAAAGTATTGAATTGCTATTATCTGTTGTTTTTTTGAATCAGACATACTTTCATCGTTTGGACTTAAAACTGCAAAACCACCAACACCGGTTATACTCGATATGATTATACACGGGTACGATAACCAATCGTTTTGTTTCTTGTAAAACATACGTGAATAGTTATGTAACCACCTATAGCCTGCCGCCTTTTCGGCCCAGCCTATGAGGAGTTTTTCTTGTTTTGGACACCAGTGATATTGTTCTGGTAGAGTAACTCCCATTACTATTTCTTAGAAAATAAGTATGCACAGTCCCTAGCTAATGTATCAACACGCTCATTGTTTATGTTTCCGTTATGTGCCTTGACCCATTTAATATCAACGATATCAAATTTACGCATTAATTCGATCATTTTTATCCATTCATCTTTATTTTTTACATCACCACCTGATGAAGTTTTCCACCCGTTACGTTCCCAGTTTTTTGACCATTCAGTCAAACCCATACGCACGTAATTACTATCTGTAAAAACGCGAATGGATGTAATTCCAAGTTCCAAACACTTTTCTAAAACTTTTATAATTGCCGTCATTTCCATTACATTATTGGTTGTAATATCTTTACCCCCAAAATTTTCTATTTTAGGATCTTTATTAATAAGGTACGCCCAACCACCTGGACCAGGGTTACCCAAACAACTACCATCTGTATATGCTTCAATCATTTATACTATACACAGGTTAAAACTTTATACTTCAATTATTTGTTCCCGTTTGTATGGAAAACACGTATAATAACATTTAACAACGGGTTCAAAAACTGCACACGTAGCACAGATAGTTCCAAAAACTATTAAAAATATATAAACACCTCCCATTAACCTAAGATATACTTAAAATTTTAAGTATTTATAATATAAAACATGTTCCATCAAGATTGGGAAGAAATTACCATACACGGTAAAAATGTTAAAAAGGAAAAAGAAAAAGAAAAATACGTCAAGTTCATGGGTCAGGAAATCAAATTACCTAAAAGGAGTCAGTATTCAGGTAAATCACCCGATCAGAAACTCGACGAAGCTGTATTAGGTGGTACGCACAAAAAAGTAAGTAAAGAAACGGGTTTAACTATCCAAAGGGCACGCGTCGCAAAAAAGTATACACAGAAAGAACTTGCAAATCTCATAAACGTATCAACAGATATCATCTCTTCATACGAATTAGGTAAATCTATACCAGACCATAAAATCATGCAAAAACTACGCCGAGTTTTATGTGTTAAACTATAGTATATAATAGAACCATGTTGATGTGGAAAGAAACTGCTAAAAAAATTCAAAATGCGCGCATTGAAAAAAGTCATACACAAGTCGAACTTGCACATAGAATAAACGAACCCTTAGAGGTTATAGCCGAGTGCGAATCAGGTAAAAAGGAACAAAATTGGTACGTTCTTGAAAAAATCGAAAAATATCTTAAAATTAAACTTTAAAATTTGTTCTAAATTTTAAAATCTAAATCATTTATTTATTTTTTAAATTTTATTTTTTTACTAAACTCAATAAACTAAGAAATGCTTAGTTGGAGAAGGCGAGGCCACCCATACCGGATTGCACACGGAGAACGTTGTAGTTGACCGCGAACATTTGGAGGGCGAGAGACCCGAGGGTACCCTTGGCACCGCAAGTAACCGACATTTGCGCGTTGTCGATTCTGGAGAAGTTGCACGTACCAGTTGGTTGGTGTTCTTCTGGCTTGAGCGCGAAGGAGTACGAGTAGACACCCGCGTATGGCGAACCGGAGTGGTGGGCAAATGGTTGCACTTGGTTAAAGTACTTACCGGATTGCTCCTTGAATCTGTCTTGGCCGTTGAGGACCAACTTGGCAGAGGTAAGCGCACCAACGTTTTCTTCAACGTAGTCTTCGTCACCGCACACACCGTCACCAACAACGAACAATGGGGCACCGGATTGGGACGAGCTGATGCAAACGTTAGCACCGACTGGGCTACCAGAGGTAACGACAACATCACCGTTACCGTTCTTGGTACCAAGGTTCCACAAGTCGTGACCAGTGGAGAGACCTTCAGTGACACACCAGACCAATTCCTTGACTGGGTGGTTGTAGGACAATCTGACTTGCTTGGTCCCCGATTCCGTCAAGGAATCAGTACCAGTGTGCTGAACTTGCTCGATCAAGTATTCGTGACCCTTTTGCGCGAATCGTCTGCGCTCTTCAGTGTCGAGGTACATGTAGTTACCCCACACCTTCAAGCCAGACACGTACGTTTCAAACTCGGAGGTCAAGTCAATGTCGATTCTGACTTCGTGGTATTGCAAAGCAATCAATGGCAAGGCCAATCCTGGGTTGCGGTTGAAGAAGAAGATGAGTGGCAAGTAAACTTGCTTGGTAGAAGAGGCGACTGGGTTAGTCGTCATCTTACCGTAAGTGAGCTTGTTCCCTTCGGACAAGTACAATTCAGAGTACAATCTCCACCATCTTTGGTAGTGCTTATCGATTCTTTGACCACCGATGGACAATTCCGCAGTCGAGACAATACGCTCAGCGACCCAGTTAGTATCTTCCGAAGCACCAGAGATGTTCGTGAGAGACTTCGTGGTCGCTTCGAGGTACATGTCACCGATCAAATCACCGTTTCTGGCGATCGTGACGGAGACGCGACCCGAGGACGCGGCGGTACCGTTAATAGTTTGTTCGATGGTTTCCATCGCAAAGTTGGTGTGGCGTTTGTAAACCGCCTGGAAAAAAGTGACTTTTGGGTTACCTGTAAGGTAGACGTCTTGGGCGCCATAGGCGACGAGTTGCATGAGACCTCCGGCCATTGTGTGTGTGTTTGTACTATACACTAAGATTTTTTTTTCAGATAATTTCGCGAAAAAACACAAATTGGTTTTTCCTGGTGTATATAAATGTCTACCGAAACGGAACCAAAAAATGTACCAGAAGAAAACGAAACCGAAGAAGAATTTTCCGATACCGAATCCGAAAACGGGGAATTTGGATCGGTAATCGATGAAAACAGAATTGAAGATGAAATCGAAGACGAAATCGAAGACGAAATCGAAGACGAAATCGAAGACGAAATCGATCTAAGTGACGAAGATTTGGGTGAATATATGGACGAAACAATTCCTGGTCTCGATGATATTGGTGGTCTTTTAAGTTCTGTATTAGCAACTGAAGATGGCGAAACCATATGTTCTGCTCTGGTAAATATCTCTAGAACCCTAGAAGTTCAGAACAAGATCATGATAAAAATTTTAAGTCAATTACAAAATTTAAAGGCTTAGAAAAATAGAAAGTACTAATTATAAGAATATGTCAGCGGCGGATACTCATTATATCACCGAAAATATTAACCCCGAAGAAACAGAGGATTTACTAACCGTATCTGTAATTCAAAATTCTCGCCAGGAGGAATTAGAAAACATTGTATCTAGACTAGAAACATATTGGTCTGTAAAAGGAACTCTTACATTCGAAGAACCACTTCGGCTCTCGTATAAAAGATTTTACAACCCACATGAACTAGATGAAAATGGTCAGCCATTACACTACGAAATCAAATCTCTATGTGAATACTACAATTCAAAAAAGAATTTACTAGCAGAAATCTACCACCGGGCTAATACTTTAGGAATAATTGATCTAGAAGATAGTGACGATCTAAAACTATCGAGACGAATAAACGGTATTTTTAACCAAATGGAGGACCTTTGGCAAATACTATTCAGGACCGCGCGTATGTATGAACGAGTAAACTATGCATCCGCAGATAATACAGAAGCTGGAACAGATCCAAACATTTTCATGCCTTCTGTAATAAAAGATATAGAAGAGCTTGAAGTTTTTCAAAAAGTCTTAATTGTCATTTTACGAGAACTATACGAAAACAACATTAGAAAATACAAAGGATACTGTTGCATACAAATTCGAACCCCAGATGGATTTAATACACGCGCCTGGCAACAAACCGAACTTATAAAAAATTATGTTCATAGAACTGCCCCAAAAGAATCCCGTTTTGAATTATGGAAGGAACTTACATCTAGAGGGTGTTCTACTATAAATCAAATCATAAAATACCTAGAGGACTGTCATGATATGCAGTTTCCTGAAATAAAAAAGAATAGACACCTTTGGTCATTTTCAAACGGTCTCTTCTATGGTAGAAAATGGTGTGCTAAAACAGGTCTATACCAATGTGAATTTTACCCTTATACATCACCACAAGCCCAAAATCTCGACCCACGTGAAGTGAGTTCCAAATACTTTCCAATTGAATTCAAAGATTATAGCGAGTTGGAAAATTGGTACGATGTACCAACGCCGTATTTTGATCAAGTTTTACGTTCGCAAAACTTTGAAGAAGATGTATGTAAATGGATGTTCGTAATGATAGGCCGTTTATGTTTTGATTTAAATGATATTGATAAATGGCAAATCATACCATTTCTTAAAGGTATCGCACGTTCTGGTAAATCCACACTCATTACAAAAGTATGTAAAAAATTTTATGAGGCCGATGATATTAGAACCTTATCGAATAATATAGAAAAGAAATTTGGTCTATCTTCCATTCACGATGGTCTCATGTTTGTTGCACCCGAAATTAAGGGAGATTTACAACTCGAACAAGCTGAATTCCAATCTATCGTTTCCGGGGAAGATGTATCTATAGCTGTTAAAGGTGAAAAGGCTAAAAATATGACGTGGGATATACCAGGTATTCTTGGTGGTAACGAAGTTCCAAATTGGAAAGATAATTCAGGAAGTATTATTAGACGTTTAATGACGTGGGATTTTAAACGCCAAATCAAGGATAAAGATGCCGATCCACAACTCGAAAATAAACTTGCCAAAGAATTACCAATTATTTTACAAAAATGTGTCCGTGGATACTTAGAATACGCCCAAAAATATCAGGGTGATGATATTTGGAATGTTGTACCACAATATTTTGAAAATATAAGAAAACAAGTGGCGACTGTGACAAACCCACTCGAAGCATTCTTACAATCGGATGATGTCGTATTAAATGAGGATACAGGTATAGCACATATGTGTCCATTAAAAGTTTTTAAGGAAAAATTTAGAGATTATTGTAACGCAAACAACCTTGGAAGACCAAGATTTACACAGGACTTCTATATTGGTCCATTCAGTAGTAGAGATATTGATGTAAAGAGACTTCCGGAGTGTATGTATAGAAACGAACCCAAAGTACGAAAAAATGAAGATTTCTTGTACGGTGTAGATATAAAAATACAAGATATAGAAATTTCAAAAGACCACTGATCATAAAATCTCAGTATAGTATAACTATGGATCCAAGACAGTTTGTAAGGGCTTCGAACATACAGGTACAACGAGAAAGAGAACCTGGACCTATAACAACAGGTCAAGTGCGTCCATTATCAAGTGGCTTTAATGAGCTCAGAATAGGAACATTTCAACCAGGTATATACAATGTTCTAGTAAATGACAAATTTACAAAAAATGAACAACGCGTCGATATAAAATATATATTGAAGCAAAGACCAAAGGGACATGCACAATTATCATCCAATTTAACCATTGATATAAACGAAATAAAGGGTATATATGGTCGTTTCCAAACAGGTTTAATTCATACAAGCAATTTTGGTATGCGAGGTGATTTAAATAAAAAATTCTTTTCCGCCCAATTTGGTGGATATATCACGGATGGAATAAATAGAAAAAATTTTAGTTTTAATATTTATACAAACGGTAAAATCCGTTTTTCGGGTGGATTTTTAGGATCTAAAAATCTAAAAAAACAACCCGAAGCTCTACGAAAATATATAATAGACACTTACACCGAAAAACACACTTTTCTTTACAACGAAATCGAATATAATAACATCGCCGGTCAATTTTCCATAAACGCAAATTTTAAACTCCCCGAAATAGCCAGAGATAACCCTTTAAAATCAGAAAGAGTTACGTATGAACCAGAATTACAATTACCACACGTTTATTTAATACACGAAGGTTATAATTTCATATTATCATCTAAAAGTGGTAAATTAGGTTCCGGAAATATCCAAATACAAGGTGAAAAAGACCCCGACAATCTCGAACGCGCCTATACAATTGGTGTTAAAATCGTTCAACAATTACACAAATTAGGATACACAATAGGTTTAGTTAATAAAAACGTTAACCCAACCCAACACACTCTCGCTAAAAAAGTCGTTACGAAAACGACGTGTCCAAAACCTAGACGACCACCGTGTAAAGAAGGATTCGAGGTTAGAAAAAATCCACAAGGATACGATTGTTGTTTCAAAAAACCAAAAAGAAAACCTGCTAAGAAAAAAGCATCAACTAAATCTAAAAATACAAAAATTACGTACGATAAAGATGGTACTATGAAAATCGGTGGTTTAAAATGCGAACGTCTTACTAAACCAGTATTACTCGAAGTTGCTAAAAAATTAGGTGTTGTTGGTGTTAAAAACAAAAATAAAAAACAAGACATATGCAAGGCCCTCGATACAATTGAAAAAGGTAACTCTCAATATAAAATTGATAATAAATTGTGTAGAGAAATGAAAAAAGAACAGCTCATAGCGCTCGCAATATCTAAAGGTATATCAATAAATGATACAGATACCGTAAAAATTCTGTGTCAAAAACTTCAAAATAAACCAAATACACCAAATTCCCCTAATGCACTCGCAAACGAATTGGAAAAAATATTACTCAATAAAAAGAAAAAAGAAAATCGCGCAAACAAAAATATAAAACGAAAAATCAACAATACAAGTATTAAAAACGATCTTGTTAAACTTTACGGTAAAAAGTGGATGAAACAATACGGAAATGTAATGAATCTGAATAAAAACGTTCGTGAAGTTAAAAATAAATTAACCAATATGGAAAATAAAAAGCAATCGGTATCAAGTAATGGAATTATTAAAAAAATGGCTGCAGACAAAATTAAAAAGAATATGGTGAAGAATTGGAAATTAGATAAACAACAGGAATTAAAGAAACTTTTACTCCAAAAAGAAGCGAATAAGATTTACGGTAAATTTGGTAAAAACGAAGTAAACAAAATAGTTAATTTTGCAATGTCGTTACCAAAAACACCCAATCTTAATAGTAAAAGGATAATAGATTTTATAAAGATAGGAAGAGAACTACGAGGACAACCACCACTCGCATTAAATAAAAAACGAGTTATACCACCAAAACCCAAACTCGTTAAAAGAAAACCAAGACCAACTAAGAAGGTTATTAAACGCGCACCAATAAAGAAAAAATCACCCGCAAAACCAGTGAATAAGGTCGTACGTCGTTTAAATTTTAAATCGAACTCGAACTCGAACTCGAACTCGAACTCGAACTCGAACTCAAATTCAAGATCGCGTTCTAAATCTAATGCACGATTACTCAACGAAATATACGCTAACTTCGAAAAAGAATTAAAGAAGAAAAAGTAAAAACAAATATAATGGATAATCCACCTCGAGAATTACTTTTAAATTATATAAGAAAAAATGAATCTGTATGTGTTATAGACGAATATGTCGAACACATTAAAAAGTATATTTTATCAAGTTTAATTGAAAACATATTTTATGTAATAATAGATTACATCAAGAAAACAAGAGACGAAAGCGACTATAAAATGGGAAAATTAGAAATAGAATACTATTATACGGACGAATTTCACGAATCAGATGATCCTAGAAAATATCTTGATATGAATCGTGAAATTGAAGATATAGGTTTAATAATGTATGTGTATGATAATTTTACACGAATGGAATTAAATTCTAATAGACGTATGATGTTTTATCTTATGAACATGATATATTTCGATTTATAAGTTTTTCTGGTTCAGATATTTGTTTGAGATGTTTCGCATGATATGAAAAATCATACCCAAGAAATTGATTTTTTATTTCATCCGAAAGTGCAAATGCCTCAAACTTTCTAGATATTTGCGAACACACGGATTTTCTTTCGAGACTAAGAAACCTATCTTCCATCGTAATAAATTGTTTTAATGATTCTTCTGGCATACCATCCTTTTTCATTTTTTCGAACATCTTTTTTGATTGACCATCTGATATATAAAAATATTTAGTCTTATACCCTAAAACAATAATACGATTGCCGGTTATGTCTATGTCAGAATATAGTAAAAAGAATACTATACATATTATTAGTAACCAAGCTAACATATATAAGTACCCAAGATATTAAATAAATCCTTAATTTTATGAATAATATTAAATAAAGTATCAATATCTGTAACTTTTCGTGGATCAATAATTTCAAATTCAATCTGAAATACTGTGAACTCTTCCGAATCCATATCCTCACTCGTACCCTGACATACAGTCATATCGATGGATAAATTCTTTCGAACAAAAGATGTTCTATTCTTTATTTTTTTACTCGAAAAATCATTATTTCCATCATCCTCTATAGGAGTTTCGTTAGATACACAAAATCGTATATCGTAAGGTGTATTTTCCAATTTCTTAAAATCTTCTACACATACACGTTCTTTCTTAATAAGTGTCTCTTCTCCAGTATCTTCTCGAATAGTTAATCGCGTGTTATCTTCATTTCTATGATAAACCTCAGAAGTAAAGTTAGATACACTTTCCCAACCCTTATATGCATATAAACTATGTAAGATCTTATCGTAATTTTCTTTACCTACGTTTGTATCAAAAAACGTCCCATTAAATTTACCAAGTCGTAGTTCCATTTCAATATACTCATCGTTATTATACTTTTCAATAATAGGTTTAACAGTGTCACAAATTTTGTGAACGTCCATCTTAATTTTTTACTTTTTATAAACGCGTCTTCTTCTTAAGCCTTTTTTATTCATCTTTTTTATATGCATGGTTTCATAAATTTAGGAAATACGTGTTATTTCAATTCTGCAATACAATTTATATTGCATATACATGAAATATCAGCTCATATACTAGATAATAAATACACGGGAGAGTGTGCATTTACAAAATCATACGAAAATCTTGTTCGTATTTATTTTCATACCAAGGAAACAAAAGTTTTTACCATTGGTCCCATACTACAGGAATTCGTAAAAATATTTCCCAGGTTTATACTTGGACAACCACACGATGCACAAGACGCAATATTCTGTATAATAGACATACTTGAAAAAAGTTATCCTTACATCAAGGAACTCATTTATGGAGAAACTAAACAAATAACAATATCACCCGTAGGTAAAAATATAACCCAAATACCATTCTGCATACACATATTAAACATGGAAAAAGATGTTAAAGATGTAAATACAATGATTCAAGAAAGTAATAAATGGAATACTATAGAAGATTACATAGATAATAAAGGTAAAAAACATCACGTTGCGACAACAAGAAACATTTTTTCAAAATACCCAAAAATATTTTTAATATCATTCGATAAAAAGAGTTTTGTAAAAATAGACGAAGAACTAAAAATCGAAAATAATGTGTATAAATTAAGATCTACTATAATTCATAAAGGTATTCAATATGGTGGTCATTACATGTCTATAACAAATTTAGGAGATGACTGGTTAATACAAGACGATGATAAATTAGGAAAATTAAACCATTTCCCTAAAGAAGATAATCATTTCATTTTGGCTTACAGTCTAAAAATTCCTTCATCTGAATATCTTCCTTAATATTCACGAGCGTTCTATAAAACGTTCTTCTACTATTTGGGAACGTTTTATCGGTTCTTTTCTTAATTGGTTTCCACCATAATGGTCCCTTTTCCCATGTTACATACATACACTCAACAATATCACCGTCACGTAACCAAGTATAATCTTGCATTCTATCCACGGGTATAGAAGATTCAAAAATGTGTTTTCCTCTATCTTGAATATACAGTCTCCATACATATTGTCCGGGTACGCACCCGGGTGTTTCCGCGGTGGGACCCCTTTTTACGAGAAAATCAATTGTATTTTTATTTCTCGGTTTCCATTTAAACATGGTTTCGTGCGTACCTATACGAATAGGTTCATTCACCGGTGTAAAAATAAGACCATCAATTTCCTGTTTTACCTTTGGTAGATATTTATCCATAAACGCTTTAAAATCTTGGTGTAAATGAAACTTTTTTACTTGTAATGTAAGTACATCCGTTTTTAAAACCATCGCTTTTTTCATTATTTTTTCACAATACTCCAAACGTTCCAAAAAATCTTTATTACCAACAACTTCACCACACGATAATAAACAATCGTATATCATAAAAGTATTTTCATACAATTCACCTTCAAGTATTGTACCTTTAAAAACAATGGCACGGAAATTTAAAGGGGTTACAAACATTTCAAGCGCTCTATTCACAAATATACATAATTTCTGCATTCCATATTGAATAGCAATCATCATATACCGAGTACCATCTGTTTTTTCACAAACAACATAATCATTATTCGATAAAATGTTAAAATGTTCTCTTTCTATGGATATAGGTTGGCACCCCGGAAATATACCTTTACCTTTAGTACCCCAAGACCTTTCCATAAAGTCTAACGCGTATTTGTAAAGAGGATCATCCTTCTTTACAAACACTCGGTTCATTCTGTTTAATATTTATATTTAAATCTTTAATTACTTTTAATACCCGAGGAATGTAAAATATTACTCACACATTCATGAGCATATGTCATGGTCAACTTAGCTTCTACATACGCGTGAATTTTAACACCCGACTCCCTTAATTTTGAAAACATCACATTCATTCTTGGGTAAATTTTAAAAGAACCACTCTTTTTATCTTTTACGTGTTTTAAAACATTTTTATTCATCATTACCCAACATTTAGCAGAAGTTTCATCAACAACGTATATATCTTCTGTAATTTTTCTACCTACACTCGTATCAAAATGCATACCCATTTGCTGTATAGGTTCTTTAACATCGTTTTTCACTTTATGTTTAAACATTTCCCAATCAATACCTTCTTTTACACCCGGAAAAACCAAACATCCAATACCGTCATTTGGTCCAAAACATTTTTTCAGAGAATCATCATCTACAGATATACCATAATCAATATAAAAAATACGATCACACGTTTTCATTTTAGATTGTATCATCTCAGATTTTTCGTATGGTTCTTCGTCAACAAAAATTAATTCATTCTCAGATTTACTTTGTAAGCATAATAAATTAAATCTAAGAACGCTATGTAAAGTTTTAACATGACACGATTTACCCCTAGTAACTATAATAGTACAAAATTTCATTTTTATATATTAAACTCCTAAACCTTAAGCCTGTCTTTTAAACATCCTCCAAAGGGTAAATTTCCTATATGTCCCAAAGTTGCTTGAACATCAGCGTATATTTTACCACCTATCTGTTGCCATCTTCTACAAAATGCATAATCTTCTGAAAGGTACCTTTTAGTCTCCGGATCTATCATACAATCAAAAACTGCACAATACTCATCAAAATCTCTATTTTGGTGATCATTTTTACAATTCAAATCAGTATAGTGTTCGTGCATTTTTTTAAGTGCATCCCGACTAATAACCATAAATCCCGTAGGACCATCTAAAACTTCAATAAAACCATTAGCAGTAACACTCCTTGATGTAGCACCTATATTAGCAACTAAAGAAGAGGATAACATTGCCAAATCTCTATTGTCATCATTTTTTATCGCGTTACTAGCTTGTTCCCACATAACAACCTTTTTAGGATACAATGAAACTGAAACATCGTACCCTGATTTTATGAGACGAACAACTGATTTAGGATCAAAATGTATATCTGCATCAATAAACATGAAATAATCACAGTCACTCTTTTGCATAAATCTTCCAATGGCAACGTTTCTAGCACGATGAACTAAACTTTCATTTTCTGTTGTATCTAAAACCATCTGTATGCCTTCTCTCATAAATTCAAGTTGAAGTTGTATTATGCTAATCATATATTTTTCTATGCATACACCACCGTAACATGGCGTACTAATAAAAACTCTTATCGGTCTATTTGTCATATATATTAATATATAACTTTATCCTCTAAGTATTTTTTAATTATATTTTCAATTTTATTAATTGTTGGTATAGATACTAAACACTTCTCACAAATATCATTTTTACTTATTTTATCTTTTACGATGGTATATATAATAACAGAAGCCACGCTATTTGGTGTTTTACTCATAAGTTCAGAACATTCTTCTAAACTAGAACACATTTTGTGACATTTCAAACGCTCTTCTTTAGAAAGTTCAAACGAATTTAGTAATCTATTCATTACATCGTATGGCATAGTTGTATAAATTTGAGACGTTTTACCTAACATAATTTCCTTAAACATTTGCGAAGTTCGACTAATATCCTTTGGTTGAATAGAAAACATATCTGAAATTTCTTTTGTTGTTCGAGGTATTTTAGACATCCGACACGCAAATAAAACGCAATTCGCCTTAATACCTGTTCGAACAGCACCCCGTGTTAATTTTTTTTCATTAAATTTTTTATACATCATCTTAGCATCCTTTAAAACAGAATCGGGTAATGTATAACAAAATTCATCTATATCCTTATAGGCGTGAAATAAAGATCTATCCTTATGATTCATAGATTGATGAAAATTTATTTTAGCCATACGTTTATTTTCGTAAGACGACCCCCTATGCGTAGTAATAACAGTCCCCTTTCCCCAAGAATTTGAAAATAATTCTGGGTTAGCATTTACATTACTACACCTAGACGGATCATTCACTTTACCATCTTCTGTAACACCACTCGTCCATTCAGGTGTATCATCTATAAAAGTACTATCAATTATTCCACACCCCGGACACGTCGGGAATCCTTCTCGAGTTATAACTTTGGGAATTTTACATATATTACATAAATTTTTATCTACTGACTTTTGTATTTTATTTTTATTGAGTAAATGATCAACATCTGACCATATATTAGCAGTCAATTCTTCCATGGTATACAAAACTGTTATTTTTTGATAATAATTTCGCATACTTAGGCTTTAAAAATTTAAATTATCAGCTTGTATTCGTGCTCTTTCTTCCATATTATCAACCATTTGTTTATACCTCATTGAACCAGGGCTAGTAGGTTGCCATTCTCTCCATTCCTTATCTATCATGGCATGATTAGGTGGTGGTATTACAACACCGTCAATTTCAGTATCAGAAACTATAAACCCACTTAAATCTGAACCATCGTCATCAGATTCGTCTATTATTTCACTATCTTCTTCCGAGTCTATTTCATCTATCATATAGTATAAATTATCCTTTACGTTTTCAAAATAGTCACTCGCTTGGTGATGCTCGGATAAATTATCTTCCTGAACAAGTTCATCCTTATCTTCAAACTCATAAAGACGAGCCCCTTTATATGTCATACTAGTTTCTGTATAATAAGAAACTACCATGTAAGTATCGTGTATTTCTTTTACTTTGGCATATACTTCATCCTCTATATCGTCCTCTAAGGTCACTAAAACTTTTACTAATTCCCCAGGCTGGATTTCTGAAAAATTTATCATGTTTAAAGTTTTCACACAAAAATATTTACAGATATTAGCACACATGGGAATAGAAATTTTATCCAAAGAAGGATGTCAATATTGCGACTTTGCAACTAATTTATGTATAGAATACAGTTTAGAATATAAAAAAACTATGGTCGATAAAGATGAATTATCAAAAAAGTGTGGAAAGACAGTTTCTGTATATCCACAAATACTTATTAATGACAAACTTATAGGATCCTATTTTGAATTCCAGGATTTTCTAGAAGAAGAAGCTGAACCAATGCTTTTACCAACACTCGATAGGTTCACAGTTTTCCCAATACAATACGAAAATCTATGGGCGCTCTATAAAAAAGCTCAAATGTCGAATTGGACTGCAGAAGAAATTGATTTTTCGAAAGATATGGACGATTGGACTAATTTAAGCGATAACGAAAAACATTTTATAAAATATATTTTGGCTTTTTTTGCTGGTTCAGATGGTATAGTTTTTGAAAATTTAAACAATAATTTTGCTGGTGAAGTTCAATATACGGAAGCAAGATCCTTTTATGCATACCAAGAACATAACGAAATGGTTCATGGAGAAACATACAGTAAGCTCATTGATAAATATATAAAAAGTTCATCTGAGAAGAAACACCTTTTCGAGGCTATACAAAGCATACCTTGTATTAAAAATAAAGCACAATGGGCCATGAAATGGTTTAGTCGAGATAGATCTTTCGCAGAAAGATTATTCGCATTTGCTTGTGTTGAAGGTATATTCTTTTCTGGAAGCTTCTGTGCAATATTTTGGTTGAAAAAACGCGGTCTCCTCCCCGGTTTATGTTTTAGTAACGAACTTATAAGCAGAGACGAAGGATTACATTTAGAATTTGCAATTGAGTTATTCAAAATGTTAAAGTATAAACCTCCACCAAACACTATTTACGAAATTGTAAAAGACGCAGTCTCTATAGAAAAATCTTTTATAACAGAAGCACTTCCATGTAGTCTTATCGGTATGAATTCCGATAAAATGTCTGAATACATAGAATATGTCGCAGATCGATTATTAAAACAAAGTGGTCACGATAAAATCTGGAACACAAAAAATCCCTTTGATTTTATGGAGAATATATCACTTGATGGTAAAACTAATTTTTTCGAAAAAAGAGTTGGTGATTATGGTAAAATGGACGAAGATTCAACTTCTATTGAATTTGACGAAGATTTTTAAACCATCACAACTTTTTTACCATTAGAACATTTACACGTCACGGCTTCATCATCATCTTTACCTGTCGAACCAGATGGTGGTAAATCCGTAGGTTCTGTTAAATCCATAGAGTCCAAAGTCTGCCCACTATCGTACATCGCAAATTGCTCTTCTTCCATACCTGGTAATGGCATAGGCATATCGACCATTTGTGGTGGAGCGGCAGATGGTCCAACAACATCTACGTCATCGTCTTCATCCTCAATAACTTCCTCCTCTTCTAATACTACAGGTTCAACCTCTTCCTCTGGAACTGGAGAAGGACCCTCAACTTCAAACGATTCTCTTTTTATATTCATCATACCCCAAACAACAAGGAAAAAGACGAGTGTATGCAACATCAAACCTTTCGCGCTTGGACACCCAGTTGGGCTGGAAACCCACTTACCAAATACGCTACGCATAAGACGAAACGTATCTGGGTTTGCAATTATAAAAAATATAAGAGCGGACATAATGGAAATCAAAAATTTTTGTTCCTGTTTTTTACCCTTGCACCCACACCCACAATCAGAAAATAAGAAACTTTTTTTATTAGACGAACACGACATGTTTTATTACTGTATATACAGAAAAAAAAATAACTTAAAGTTTGTATTCCTATAAAATGTATAAAAAATGTCTATTAATATCCAAGTTTCCGATCAATTCAATCCATCTAATATCATCTTCAGTCAGCTGAAGAAAAACAAAAATAATGGTGGTAAATCCGTGATGATTTCGCATGGAAATAAAAAGAAACTCTATCTCCAACTCCCTTTTATGAGATCACCCTTTGGACTAAGCGCATATACAGATGAGGCCACTAATAAAACATCTTATTCACTCGATCTTTCATTCGATACTGATAATCAAGAAGCCCAAGAACTTGCTAAAAAACTTAATGATCTCGATGAAATTATATTGAAAACAGTGGCTGAAAACTCTAAAGAGTGGCTTGGTAAAGAATACGATGTCAATGTTATTCGAGAAGCTCTTTACAAACCAATTGTTCGTGAAGGGAAGGAAGGATACCCAGATACACTCAAATTAAAAATTCAAACCAATCAAGCTGGTGAATTTACACCTGAAGCATACAATTCGAATAGAGAAAAGATCCAAGTTGATCAGATAGAAAGAGGTCAAAAGTGTATGTGTATTGTTGAATTTGGTCAAATCTGGTTTATCGATAATAAATTCGGTGTAACTATCCGATTATCGCAGGTTCTCTGTGAAGAATCCGCAAAACTCCCATCTTTTGCATTTCAGGGTTTAACTAATAATGACGACGAATACGTCGAAGAAATCATGAACGATCTTATCGACGAATAAAATGTTTTCATACATTAGACATGGAACGTGACCGCCAATTTAAAAATCTAAAAATTTTGTCTTCGCTCGCAAAAAATAAAAAAAATACAGAAAAACAAAAAATTAATTTAGGTAAAAATCTTATTAAAACTATACAGGGTATGGGATGTAATCCTAATAAAGTTTTATATCAACCCGGAAACAAAACACCTCCTCTTTCTATCGAAAACTCTTTAAGTATATCTAAGGGTACAAAACATATCGGTAAGGGCGGATGGGGTTCTGTTTATATGGGGTGTATAGATAAAGAGTGTAAAAAACCAATAGCTATAAAAATAGTAAAAAATGAACCACTTGAATACGAATATAAAATGGGAAAACGTATTCAGAAATTTGGAGCAATTAAACCCTTTCACTTTGAAAAATGTGAAAATGTATCTTTTATGTATACGCAATACGCGAATAATGGAACATTATCTGATTATATAAAAAATAATAAAGATAAATTGTTACCTATACATTTTAGAACCATAGTCACACAAGTTTTGTATAATTTATACAGAATTCATAAAAAGTACCCAACGTTTAGACATAATGATTTGCACATGCAAAATATATTAATACACACCACGTCTCCATCACGAATTAAACTATTGAAAGTAAATAATACAGCTTTAAAAGTTCATGATATAGGATTAAATGCACTTATATCTGATTTTGGTTTATCTACCCTTAAAGGGTTTAAGTGTCCTCCAATAGATCACGATCCCTTATGGTATAAAAAACAATCGGGAATATACCGTGACTCACATCCAATGTATGACACGCACGTATTTTTAAATGGTCTAAGAGCTGAAATAAAATATGCTGGTGTCAAAAACGGAACGGAAGTTATACAATTTATCGAACGTATTTTACCGAGTGAATATATAGGAAACCTTACTAGTAAGGTTCTTGATTGGCGTTTGCGTGCAACACCATTAGGTCACCCAAAACTACCAACCTTTAAACAAATATTCAACGATAGATTCTTTTCACCGTATAAAAAAGCAGTTGTACCTTTTGATATTAACACGATTATAAATAGAAAAACACCTTCTAAACCAAAAACTATAATAGTCAAACACGGTGGCCCAGTTAAAAAGACCATGGAACAAATTAAAAAAGAACTCGCGGCAAAAAATAACAAACCAGTTGTTAAACGTCCTATTATAAGACGACCAGGTATTCGTGTAGAAGTAAAACAGAAAACACAGCCTAAAATAAACGTTTCATTAGCCAAAAAAGGGTACGTTAAGATAGGTACAAAAAAGTGCGAATCGTATAAAAAACAGGAGTTAATCAAGTTAGCAAAAAGTTTAGGTATAAGTACGGAAAATAAAACTATAAAGAAAATATGTAACGATATCAAATTAAAATATGTATAAATAGTAAAATGTTTGTTATTTTAATTCTTATTATAATTGATCTTTACATTCTAATGAATACAGGGAAAAACGCAGTCGAAAATTATTCAGAGGCAGAATTATCACTTGCTGTGAAAGACGGTAAAACTGTATGGACAGTATATGGAACAACCTGGTGTGGTTGGACCACTAAACAGATACAATACCTTATAAAGAAAAAAATACCATACAAATTCATCGATTGTGAAAAAGACAATTGCGATGGAATTGAGTCATTTCCATTTATGGAAAGTTCAAGTGGTGAAAAAGTCGTTGGTTACAAAGAGGTTTAATTTAGACACCTCTAACAACGGCGATAGAAAGAGAAAGGATAAAGGCATCAAGGAAGGTGTTAATTGGTTTAAGAACACTAATGTGTTTCACGAGCGACCTATTCCAAGCGAATCTAAGTACAAATGTACTGATAAGAATAGCAAGAACAAAAAGAAGTATTTCGGTCATAACATCGTTCATTTTTTTAGCATTGGCAAGATCTCTGAGCATGTTTATATATTTACCTATTAATAATATTTTATTTTCTAGTATATTATTAATGAGGAACACATCTAACAAAAAACTTCCCCTGAGTGGATCCGAACCAAAATATACCCAGAGGTTATGGGGACGAGCCGTAGGTATAGGTAACAATAATTGCTATGCATACGCTGTCGGAGATTACGAGGGTTATAGAAGACACAAAAGCATACCAGGTGAGCGCGCTGGTATATACAATAGTCACAACTATACACACTGTAAAGATTTACCAAGGCGTGTTATGGCAGATAACCCAAACAAGGTTTACATAGTAAAAGCCAATGATAAATGTAAAAAAAGTTTTTACAAAGTCATGATGTTTGTAGCACCCGGTAAAAAGAGAAACTACTTTAGACAGGGTGATTTTCATTTTTATAAACAACATGGCTTTGTTGAATATAAAGTCAAAAAAGGTAACAAATACGAAGACATAGCTAAATTCTTCAAAGTTCCTTTAAATCGAGTTAAACAGGCTGGTAAGCTTGTTCCTGGTAAGATTCTAAAATTTAAAGCAAATGTATTCAGTCACAAAAGAGGATGGGCAACAGCACCTCTTTTAGTAGATGCAAAGGGCAAAGCAATATCCGACCCAAGAAAAGCATCCCGTAACTACCCTGGTTTAGAATACAAAAAGTATTGTAGTTCATTCTGCGTTAAGAATAGAGGGATCAAAGTCGGACATACTCATCCCAAAGTCGTCAAGAACACTCGTTAAATCATCCTCGTGTTCAACATTAAATATTAAATCAAGTGCATCCAAAACAAATTCATGTTCTAAACTTACTGTATTTGAAGTCGCTTCAAAATCATTGAATACAGTAATCTGAACCCTAAAATTCGATCCATCAAACACTTTTCTACATACAGGGCATGTTACTTTACCCTTTTTTTTCCAATTTTCTAGACAACGTGAATGAAAAACGTGTCCGCACCGTATAGCTTTACTATTTCTAGTTTCTCTCACCTCCTCGAGGCATATAGAACACTGTACCATTATCTAGAAAACTTAAAGAAGTTATTATTCAAAATTTACCGTGAATTTAGTATATGTTTGGCATTTTAAGAAGAGCCTTATCACACGATCCACACGCATCTTTTTGTAGGTCTTGAGATGGTCTCAAAAGTTCTGGACCTTTTTGCTGAAGAAGTTTTCGGAAAGAATAATTATCCTCGAATGAAATACCATTCTCCTTCATGACATAATTATTATAAAGTTGATTTGAGCTGTTTATAGTGAAGCATCTGCCATCGGCCATACCAAGTCGTTGAGACATTTTATATATTAGTATTACATTAGAAATTAATTTGTCTATTTTTTGTTGTAAACTTCCAAGATCTAAACCCTTTTTCATTTAATGTAGATATAACATCGTTCACTTTATACCCTGAAAAATCATCGAACAACTCCCTTTTTTCTGGTTCGCAAGGACTTACCCTGACATTTTCAATATTATTTATAGTATCATTTATAATATTGTAAGCAAAGGCGACCTCTTTCAAAGTCTCTGCTCCTGTGATAATAATTTTTCCCGTCCCAAAAATACTCGTCGTTATTTCTTTCATGTCATTTGCTGGTTGAAACTTAACCTTTACTGCAGAATACTTATCTGGCTCAAACGAAACTTTAAAAACATCCGAAAAATTACCGAAATGAGAGGCAATTTTCCTGAGATTTACCTTATAATTCAAACTAAAGTTCGAATTGATCATGACAACCTTAAACGTTTCTATAGGCGCTATACAGGTTTTATCGACGAATGTATTAAATATATAAGCGAGTTGGCTTATAATTCGCCTACAATCAAATAAGTCCGAACACCCTGCGACCTGAATACTCCCATTTGGAAATATTTTAATAGATTTTGTACTAAACTTATCGTTATATACGAGTGTAATTTGATTATAAAACGTCGTATCTTTAATATCCCACATCCATCCCGAACCATTTTTCTTAGCCAAAATTATATTACCTTTCATAAGGTTGTACTTAAAACCTTTCCTAATCTTATCTATATCGATCTCATTTTGAAACTTCGATATCATGGTTATCGTTGTAAGTTTAACCCACGAAGGTCTTATTTCCTCCTTTATATTCTTCCTAAACTCATGAAGTGTTAAAAGATACGAAAACGAATTATTCGCTATTGATCTATAACACCCCTTTTTATTAAAAACTGAACACGATATTTCGTTCATTTTTTACTTTTAAAAAAAAATAGTATTTAAAGCAACTTAGGTTACTAAAAAGTAATTTATTTAAAGTTTTAATAATAAAATTAAGTAAAATGAGACCACAACCTTTTGTAAATAAATATATTCGTTCCACTATACCTAATACTATTAATGCACAACACTTAGCGGTAACAATTACTTACCGCGGTAAAAGAAAAGAAACACCAATAGTAAGTATGGACATATACGCTTCACCAATTCTTTCGTATAACTATAATCTCGAATACGAATCTTCAAGTGAATTGTTACCACAAAATCAAGATGGGTATATTCACCCAATATCCCTTTTTAATTTAAGTGGTAATAGTGGATTTTGGGGAAATGATGAATTACATAATGCCATAATCAATAAAGAATACATATTCTATGACGATAAAGTTTGGTCATATGACTCATATTATGAGAGTATTATTGATTTTATATCAGAATTACGAGATCGTTATAAATGGAATGGAATCATTGATAGTGATTGTGGATTTTATAGCCCAGCCTTAGAAGACCATATAAAAATAAAAACCGAAACCGAGAAGGCGGCGGAAACCATCATGGAAATTATAGACAACAATTCAAATACCATACCCGAAGGTGATTATTTGAAAATGTGTGACGTTTTAAGTAAAATTAGAAATTTGTAATTATATCTCAGCATTACATATCTGTTTATGACCTATTTTAAATCTACCTGCATATGTATAATTATTTCGAAAATTCTCGGAATTTAAGGTTTCTACGATCGTTTGCATATCACTTTTAGAAATATCGTTTTTAGGAATGAGACATATAAGCGAACCTCCAAAATATTGGACCTTATCTATAAAAGCAATCTCTTTACTACGAGTCATATTTCTAATATATATACACGTTTTACCTACATTATTTTCGACTTGTGATATATTTCTCAACGCACCCCACTCAAACCATGTCTTTTCTGAAAACTTTCGTATTTTTCTATTTATAAGTTCATCCTTATGTGAATTTAACCACGCATCTATACGTTCATCTCCCGACGGTAACGTTTTAACCTGTATAAACTTTTCAATTTTATCTTTATCTTGTAAAACGTCTATATTTCCGAACGTTTGTTTATACACGGAATCTCTACCAGATACTATACCGACGTAAGCGTTAAAAAAATCGGATATAGGCTTACCACATACCTCTTTATTACTAAAAGTTACTATACCATTTTTTACGTTACAGAACATTTCAGTCTCGTTAACTAAAGCTTTATTAGTGAACGTACCCTTTTCGTATCTAAAAACAACAACGTCTATACTAGCCTTATCGAATAAAGATTCGTCGTTTGGGAATAAAAAATCTGTAAAACTACCCTCGAGAATCATTTTATTTATTATGGGACCCGCTCTCGTTAATTTTATAAAATCCGAAGGAACTATAAATATAAGTTCGCCATCTTCATCGAGACACTCATAACACTTTTCAATAAACTTCAAATATAAATTACCCGTACTCTGTTTTACATAAGGTGGATTACCTATTATCGTTTTAAATTTTGTAGGTATATCAATTTTCATAAAATCACCGTATTCTACAGTTTGGTTTTCGTTAAACGTTACGACAGGTTTTATAGTTTCATCTATTTCGTAACACGTCATAGGATAATCATCCCTATACTCTTTGAATAGTCTTAAAAGGTGTCCGGCACCAAACGATGGTTCGAGGAGAGGTTTTGATTTATGTTTTACTTTTTTAAAAACGAAGGATTGTAGTTTTTTATTAATTGTGAAATATTGACCTAGTTCTTTTATTGACATTTACTAAATATGGTATTATTCTTTTAACTAACGATATTTTCAAAATCTGCATCTGCGTATGCTTGCATTATAGACACTTGCTGTCGAATTGAATCTTGGATCGTCTGAAGTACGCTTATTGCCTTTTTTCTATAATCTATATCGGGTGTAAAATGAGATTTAAAATCGAATTCGCGGTGCCAATCTATCTGCAGAATATTAGACGGATTGGTTTTGTATCTGTAAATATCAAAAACGCTCTTTAACAATACATCATCATTTTTCTTATTTATAACCAAAAAATGGTATTCACTCATTCTCGAACGGTGTTTTAAAACACCATTTGTTTTTATAAAATTAAGGAACGTAGTCCAATTACTCTGTTTAGGGTAATTACCATTTCCGGTTAACGATCTTACAAACCCTCTCTTACTGAACGCGTTATCGCTAGTTTTACATGCAGTAAGTTTAAGATTCACCCAGATACCATTGATCGAGAAATCAGCGGTATCTCTAGCCTTTGGTACGTCAAATTTCCAAGTTGGGTGCTCTGACACGATACGACGTTGCAAAATTTCTAACACGTCCTTTTCTTTTATGGCAGATACTATACGACCATCCTCAGTTGTACTAATATCTTTGTATGCGTTCTTAGATAATCGAATGATTTCGTTACACGTCAAGTTATAGTAATTATCTGAAAAATACACGTAATTCGGGTCTTCCATCTTTAACGTTTAAGCTTTTACACTTTTTATATTGTTTAACAATCTTACTTAGGTGAGAAAGATAGTATCAATTAAAAGAATGTACCATTATATTAAAAATGTATTGTTTTACAAAGCGCAAATTATCAAAAACTGATGTTTCCATACCCGTTTTTAGCCTCGATAAGTATGAAGGGTACGCCAAGGTAACTGACGTTTACGACGGTGATACTTTTAAGGCGTGTATTATACTTCACAATCGCATTTTAAAATTTACTTTCCGAACTGTTGGGTATGACTCACCCGAAATGAAACCCCCGAAAGATATGAAAAATAGGGATAAACACATTGCCATGGCAAAACGCGCGAAGTATACATTCGCAAGTTTTTTAGGGTTCGATGATCGCGCAAAACACGTGTTATGGAACCCATTCATGTGTAAATTTAAGGTAAACGGGTGGGTATGGATTTCGTGTAAGAAAAACGATAAGTACGGTCGAACGCTCGTTTTCGTCTATAAAAATAAAAGGGATATGGTTTCGATTAACAAAAAAATGATAGATTCAGGGTTTGTGAACGCGTACGATGGTGGGACTAAAAAGGAATTTGATTTGTAAATAATA
>ERZ802830.1125-NODE-1125-length-25970-cov-64.4435_pt1 | contig 25970 bp, 36 predicted proteins | sample MGYA00345654_ERZ802830 | MGnify/ENA primary metagenome ERZ802830 (study PRJEB30503, sample SAMEA104212375) | marine metagenome | biome: Westerlies Biome; feature: [SRF] surface water layer (ENVO:00010504) within the epipelagic zone...; material: water...
TGCCAACAATAGCTTACCTTGACACTTTACCGGCACAAAATGGTCTAGATATGTTACATTCTCAGACCAAGGTAAATATTCTAAAGATCAACAGCTTTGACAGTGAAGAAAAATGTTTGTCAATTTTAAAAAAAGCTGATGCTTATCAGGTGGGAGCAGCTAGAGATGAAGTGCCAAAATATTTGCAAGTTGATAAAGAGTTTTTAAAAAAATTGCCTAATTTAATTGTTATTTCATCTTCTGGCGCAGGCTACGATACTATAGACGTTGAAGCATGTTCGGATGCAGGCGTTTTAGTAGTTAATCAAACTGGTGGAAATGCTGAAGGAGTTGCTGAGCATGCTGTTGGGATGATCTTAAGTTTGTTTAAGAGAATTGGTGAATGTGACCATGCTCTAAGAAGAGGTTGGAATGAGGCTAGGATCAGTCTTATGGGTAAAGATCTTTTAAATAAAACGGTTGGAATAATAGGCCTTGGCAATACTGGAGGTAGGGTTGCAGAGATATGTAAAATTGCATTTAATTGTAATATTCTAGCTTATGATCCTTATTTGTCTGATGACAATTTTCATAAAAAAAATGCCCGTAAAACTGAACTTGACACTTTATTAGCTGAAAGCGATGTGGTTTCTGTGCACATACCTTTAAATAAAGAGACAAAAAATATGATTAACAAAGTTTCATTCAAAAAAATGAAAAAAGGTAGTTACTTCGTTACTACTTCAAGGGGGTCAATTCATAACGAGGATGATTTGTATGATATTCTCAAGGAAGGACATCTAGCAGGTGCAGGATTAGATGTATGGGAATTTGAACCTCCTCCATCAACACATAAGCTTCTTGAACTTGAAAATGTAATAGCCAGCCCTCACACAGCCGGTATTACTAAAGATAGTCGTAATAAAATGTCTGAATATGTTGCAACACAGCTTTTAGATTTATTTGATGGTAAGGATCCATCAAGGCCAGTTAACCCCGAAGTATTAGACACTTACAGAAAAAAATTTAAAAAAATATAGTTCAAACAATTACTTTATTTAAGAGGAAAATTATGAAAAATATTCTTATCACTGGTGCAAGTCAAGGTATTGGAAAAGCAACAGCTGTTGAAGCAGCAAAAAATAAAATGTTTGTTGGAATAAATTATAACAAAAACTTGGAAGCAGCACAATCTTGCATAGATGAAGTAAAGTCAGCTGGTGGTGATGGGATGATATTACAATGTGATGTAGCTGACAGCAATGCTGTAAAAGTAATGTTTAAAAAATTCCTTGAAAAAGCTAATACAATTGATGGTGTGTTCAATAATGCAGGAATAACAGGGCCTATTTCACAAATTCAGGATCTAGATCCTGCAGAATTAAAGACACTTATTGATACTAATGTTTCAGGTGCTTTTTATGTTGCTCAAGAATCTGCGCGAGCAATGATAAATCAAAATTATGGAGCAATCGTAAATATGTCTTCAATTGCAGCGGATATTGGTGGAGGTGGAGAATTTATTCACTATGCAATGTCAAAAGGAGCTATTCACTCACTTACATATGGAATGGCAAAAGAACTAGGAAAGTATGGTATAAGAGTAAATGCGGTAGCACCGGGCTTAATTGATACTGAAATTCATGCAAAAGCTGGTGATGCTTCACGTGTTGATAGATTAATGCCTTCAGTTCCTCTAGGAAGGGTAGGGGGAGCAGAAGAGGTTGCTCAAACTGTTATGTGGTTATTGAGTGAAAAATCTAGTTATATTTCTGGCTCAATAGTTCCTGTGTCTGGAGGAAGATAAATTTAAATATTAATATTAGTATTAGTATTCAATTCTTCTTTCTTTTTCTTTGCTTGTCTTATTCCAATATAAGTTGAAGCACCTAAAATTAATGCAGCTCCTAACCAGAGACCTGCGTGTGGTAACTCATCAAAAAATATAAAGCCAAAAGTTACAGCCCAGATTAATCTTAAATAGTCCAATGGAAGTAATGCAGAAATCTCAGCTATTTTCAATGCTTCATTAAGAAACCAATGAACCAAAGTGCCTGCAACAGCGACCATCAAAAACAAAAATAACTGATATAAAGTTGGCCATTCCCATACTTGAATAGCAAGTAAAAATGTAGCTGGTATTAGCCCAGCTGCTTGCCAGAAAGTTATACTTAAAGTGGTATCTGTTTTTGTCAAAATTTTTGCCATTAACATTGAAGACGACCACATCAAAGATGCAAATAGAATTAATAATGGCCCAAAACCAAGTTCAATATCTGGTCTTAAAACTATTAATGCACCAAAAAATCCGACAAACATTGCCATCCACCTTCTAATACCAACAATTTCTTTTAAAAACAGTATAGCTAAAATTGTTGCAAAAATAGGAACGGTAAACATTAAAGCTGTAGCTTTGGATAACTCTGTTATACTTAATCCATAAAACATGCATAACATTGCTATACTTCCGACTATAGCTCTATAAGTTTGAAGTTTGGCATTATTTGTTTTTAATGAAACTAATCCTTTTTTAGCAACAAATGGGAAAAAGATAACTAGTACAAAGATAGTTCTAAAGAAAGCGACTTCAAAAGGATGATGATCTTCTGTTGCAAAACGAATAAGACAATGCATCGTTGTTGCAAAAAACCCAGAAAATATCATAAAAAAAACTGCTAAAACTCCTGGGGTGAAGATAGTTGAGGATTTATCTTTGTTTTTCATAAATTTTTCTTAATGCATCAGATGATGCTGATTTCTGAAATATGTTTTAATTTTGTAATTACAAAAAATATAAAATAACTAATAATAACTTTAAATAATTAACATATTAATTGTTAGGAGGCAAAATGTTAGAAGTTAAAGCTCTTCTATTTGATGTTTTTGGAACTGTTGTAGATTGGAGAACAGGGATTGCAAAAGAAATTCAAATCATAGCAAAAAAATATAATATTTTTTTGAACGCAGAGGATTTTGCTGATGCTTGGCGAGCCGAATATCAGCCAGCTATGGAAGAAATTAGAAATGGAGGAAGAGATTTTACTATATTAGATATTCTTCACTTAGAAAATTTAAAAAAAATTGCTCCAAGATTTAATTTAAATAATCTTACAAATGAAGATTTGAATTTTCTTGTAACTGCTTGGCACAGGCTCCCAGGTTGGTCAGACACTAGTCAGGGTTTAAATAAACTTAAGAAAAAATTTATATTAGCAACTCAATCAAATGGAAATATTGCTCTAATGGTAAACATGGCTAAATATTCTAATCTAAATTGGGATGTTATATTAGGCGCTGAAGTTGTTGGTCATTATAAACCTGAACCAAAGGCATATCTTAAGGCTTGTGAAGCCTTAAACTTAAACCCATCAGAATGTTTGATGGTAGCTGCTCATGACGATGATTTAAAGGCCGCCAGCCTTCAAGGAATGAAAACAGCATATGTTCACAGACCTTTTGAGTACGGCAAAGATAAGTTATTTGATATTGCTAAAGTAAATGATTATAAAGGTGATAGAAATTGGGATGTTATCTCAAAAGATTTCAATGATTTGGCATATCAATTAGGCTGTTAAATAAAGTTATTACAAATAGATAGAAAGTTCATTTTTAAATATGTCCTCAATTAAACCAATAATAGGAATTTCTACTAATGAAATAACTAACTTTGGCGGAAGACAGATATCACACTCAACTGGATTAAGGTATGTAAATGCTGTTGCAAAATTTACAGATGGCATCCCGATTTTAATTCCCTCTCACATAAAGAATGACGATTTAGACCAACTTCTAACAAAATTAGATGGTATTGTTTTGACTGGTGGAAGAGCAAATATAGAGCCGCATCATTTTGGAGGAGATCCTTTTCCTCCAGACGAACCAATAGATGTTGGAAGAGATGAAATTGTTTTAAAATTAATACCTAAATGTGTTAATTTAGGTGTTCCAATATTTGGTATTTGTAGGGGCATACAAGAAATAAATGTTGCCTATGGGGGAACTCTTCATTACCGAGTGCACTTATTACCAGATAAAAATGATCATCGTATGCCAAGAGGAGATGATGTAACTGTAAAAGAAATATTTACTCTAAGACACAGAATTGATTTTACTAAGAATAGTTATTTTTCAACACTAATAAATAAAGATAATTGTCTGGTTAATTCTCTTCATGGTCAGGCTATAGATCGCCTGGCTCAAAATTTGAAAATTGAGGCTCATTCTGATGATGGTGTTATTGAGGCTATAAGTATTCCAGAACATCCGTCATTTGCTGTAGGCGTTCAATGGCATGCAGAATATGAACCCGAAAAAAATGAACTTAATAAAAGTTTATTTAAGGAGTTTGGAAAAGCATGTTTAAACTATATAAGTAAAAAATAACACTCCTTTATAATAATATTTCTGGCCCCACTGGAATAATTCTGTAGGGGTTTATGTGCTCATGAGAATAATAATAATGTCTTTTAATATGTTCAAAATTAGTTGTTGAATTTATTGCGTTTTCTTTGAATAAATTATTTAGATATCTACTTATATTTTTGTAATCACTTATTTTTTTCAAATTACATTTAAAATGTAGATAATAAACACAGTCAAACCTGATTAATGTAGGTACTAATCTAATATCTGCCTCTGTTAGCACATTCCCAACCAAATAATCTTGTTTATCTAATAATTTTTCAATCATATCCAATGAAGAAAATAATTTGTTAACCGCATCTTCGTATGAAGCTTGTGTTGTTGAAAAGCCAGATTTATAAACTCCATTATTCACATTTTCATATATAATTTTATTAATATCATCGATTTCATTTTTTAGATGATGAGGGTAATAGTCATTATAATTCTTAGTAAGATTGTTAAATGCGCTATTCATAATTCTTATAATTTCAGATGATTCATTATTTACAATTGAACAGCTTTTTTTATCCCATAATATTGGGACAGTTGCTTTAGTCGATATTTTGTTATCTGAAAGTTGATAAATTTCATGTGCATACTTTTTATCATAAAGAGTATCACCCGTCGCATTTGGAAAGTCTCTTGCAAAAGACCACCCCATCTCAAGCATATCCGGATGAGAAAAATCCACGCTAATATAATCTTCTAAATTTTTTAACTTTCGAAAAATAAGAGTACGATGTGCCCAAGGGCAAGCGTAGCTAACATATAGATGATACCTATTAGATTCTGCTACATAAGTATTATGATCTTCACTTATATTATTTCTAAAAACACTATTTAACCTCTTAAAGCCACCATCTTTAGAATTATTAGAAACTGATCCTTGAATCCATTCACCATTAATAAGTTGGCCCATTTATTTATCCTACAGAGAATTGCTTCTAAAATGATGATATCATGATTATAAAAATTAAATTAAAAATAATTTAATTTGTTTGTTTAGTTAAACTATAAACATATTGAGTTTTACAATTTAAATTAAAGGAATTTCAGATGAAAAATGTTGGTGTAATAGGTGGAGGTCTAATAGGAGCTAGTTGGGCGGCTATATTTTCCAAGAGTGGGTTTAATGTATTTGTTTACGATCCTTTCCCGGATGTTTTTGAAACATATAAATCAAGAGTTACATCTTTTTTGGAAGAATTAAAAAGCATTGATGAAACTATAAACATTGAAGAAAGCCTAAACAGAATAAGCGCAAACGTAACTATAGAAGATTTATGTAGTAATGTGGAATATATTCAAGAAAGCGCCCCAGAGATATTATCTGTTAAACAAGAGTTATTTGCAAAATTAGATAATTTGGCTCCGGATGAAGTTGTTATTGGTTCATCCTCATCAGCCATGCCAATTTCAAGTATTACTCAAAATTTGAAGGGACAACATAGGTGTATAATTGCACATCCAGCTAACCCACCGCATTTAATACCTTGTGTTGAAATTTGTCCTGGAGAAAATACTTCAAATAAAACTATAGAAAAGACAAAAGAAATTTTTACTGCCTCTGGTGCGTCTATCGTGAATGTTAAAAAGGAGATAGATGGATTTATTTTAAATCGACTTCAAGGAGCTTTGCTTAATGAAGCAATGAGACTTTATTCTGACGGATATGCTAGTTCTGATGAGATAGATGCTACGATTAGAGACGGGTTAGGTTTAAGATGGGCATTTATGGGACCTTTTGAGACTATTGACCTAAATGCCCCTGGGGGTATTAAAGACTACATTTCAAGATATGGACCTATGTATATTGAAATGGCTAAAAATCAAACAAAAATTCCAGATTGGTCTGAAGAAGCAGGTAAAAAACTTGAGATAGAAAGAAGAAAAATACTTGGTCATGACGAATTAGAAAATCGGGCTAAAAAAAGAAATCAACTGCTCAAATCACTAAGAAAAGTAAAAATAGATAACGGTGAAGCATAATTATTAGAAGGTATTAAGAGTTTTGTTACCATTAGAAAATTTTAAAGTTTTGGACTTATCTAGGTTAGCTGCGGGTAATATGGTTAGTCACATGTTTGCAGATTTTGGAGCTGACGTTATTAAAGTTGAAAAACCAGGAAAAGGGGATGATCTCAGAAATTGGCAAGTTAATGACATTGCTCATTGGTGGGCAGTTTACTCAAGAAATAAGAGAAGTATAGCTCTCAATCTTAAAAAAGAAGAGGGGTTAAATCTTTTAAAAGAGTTAGTAAAAAGTGCAGATGTTTTTATAGAAAATTTTGTACCAGGCACTCTTGAAAAATGGGGTGTCGGACCAGATAAATTATTAGAATTGAATAAAGATCTCGTTATTTTAAGAATCTCAGGTTGGGGACAAACAGGAATATATAAAGAAGCACCTGGTTTTGGCTCTCTAGTTGAAGGAATGAGCGGTTTTGCCTCAATGACAGGAGAACCGAATCAAAAGCCACTTCTTCCTCCATTAGCTCTTGCTGACATGGTAGCAGGTTTAACTGGTTTTGGTGCAATATTGATGGCTATTATTGCATCAAAGAAAAATCAAATAGGAGGACAAGTTATAGATCTTTCTCTTTTTGAACCTCTTTTTTCAATATTAGGTCCTTGGGCAGCAAGTTACAAAATTTCGGGGAAAATACCTCCTCGAATGGGAAACAGAAGTAATGTTGCTGCACCAAGAGGTATATATAAAACCAAAGATAATAAATTCGTTTCACTCTCTGCATCAATGCAATCAATGTGGGAAAAACTTGCAATTACTATTGGAGCTGAGGAGTTAATAAAAGATCCTAGATTTATTACTAACAGTGATAGATTGAGTAACCAAGATGACTTAGATGACGTGATTTCTAATTTTATTAAAAAATTTGATAGAGATCCTCTGTTAAAAGTGTTTTCTAAAGAAGGAATTACAGTAGGACCTGTCCTTGATATATCAGAAATAATTGAACATCCATATATCTTAGATAGAAATATTTTAATAGAACATCATAATAATGAGTACGGAAATATTTTAATGCACCAAGCTTTTCCAAGACTAAGTAAAACTCCTGGAAAAGTAAAGTCTTCGGCACCCTCGATAGGTGAAAATACTAATAATATATTAAAAGAAATAGGTCTTACAAAAAGTCAAATTGATAAACTTAGAGACAACAAAATCATAAATTAATCAATCATGTAAAAAAAAATCAATTATTGACATCAAAAAATTTAAAGAACAAAATATTAAAAATGGGAGGTATTTTTTATGGATGGTTTAACTAGAGATACAAACGATTATGATTTAATTATTAAGAATGGAACTCTTGTTGACGGAACTGGAAAAAAACCTGAGACAGCTGACATAGCCATAAAAAATGGTTTAATAGCAGCAATAGGAACAGTTAATGGAAAAGCCGATCAAGAAATAGATGCCACTAATTTAATCGTTACTCCTGGATTTGTAGATATTCACACGCACTACGATGGACAAGCAATATGGGATAGCCAACTCAAACCATCATCAATTCATGGTGTAACAACTGTAGTTATGGGTAATTGTGGAGTGGGCTTTGCTCCATGCAAACCAGAGGACAGGGTCAAGCTAGTTGAGTTAATGGAAGGGGTAGAAGATATTCCTGCTCCAGTTATGCATGAAGGCTTAGATTGGCAATGGGAAACTTTTGAAGAATATATATTAGCGTTGGAAAAGAACCAATTGGATATTGATGTTTGTGCACTCTTACCACATGCAGCTCTGAGAGTTTATGTTATGGGTGAGAGAGCCATTAGGCACGAAGTCGCTAATGTAAATGATATGGAAAGAATGCGGAAACTTGCTAAAGAAGCGGTCGAAGCGGGTGCATTTGGTTTTTCCACCTCTAGAACTATAAGTCACAAAAGTTTAAAAGGTGAATTTACACCAACACTTAGAGCACATGAAGACGAATTAACAGCGATAGCGATGGGTTTATCGGATGCTGGATCAGGTTTCATGGAAATAGTTTCGGATTGGAATGAACCTGACCCAGAAACAGAGTTTGAAGTTCTTAAACGTATTGTAAAGAAATCTGGAAGACCAGTTGTGTTTAGTTGTACGCAGAGACATGATAGACCTCACTTTTGGGAAGATTTAATGTCAATGGCAAGACAGGCTCAAAATGAAGGATTACCAATTAGGCCTGTAGTAACCCCTAGGCCAATAGGGTTGTTATTAGGGTTAAATGGAAGCCAAAACCCTTTTTCTGGAACTGATACTTATAAGTCTATTGCAGACTTGCCACTTCCGTTAAGAGTTAACGAAATGAAGAAAGAAAATATTAAAAAGAAGATTTTGTCAGAAGATCCCATTAAGGGAAGTACATTTCCTTTAATAAATAGAATAGGCTATTCTCAAATGTACAGATTTGGTTCTCCACCAAATTACAATCCTAAACCAGAAGAATCAATAGAGGCATTGGCTGAGGTTAAGGGTGTCTCTGCAGCAGAATTGGCATATGAAATTCTTCTTGAGAATGAAGGTAATAATTTTATTTATGCACCTTTAGTTAATTATGCTGATCATACATTTGGTGTATGTCAAAAAATGCTTGAAGACAAAAATGCTATTATGGGACTAGGGGACGGTGGAGCTCACGTTGGATTTATCTTGGACGCAGGATATCCAACATGGCTTATATCTTATTGGTCTGTAAAAAAGAAAGTGTTTTCTATGGAAGAGACAATAAGGCGACTAACTTCTGATACTGCAAATGCCGCAGGTCTTTCGGATAGAGGAGTTTTAAAAACAGGTTTGAAAGCTGATGTTAATATAATCGACTGGAAAAATGTAGGATCATCAGATCCTTTTATGACTCAAGATTTACCTGCAGGTGGAAAAAGGTTAATGCAAACCACCCAGGGTTATGTGGCAACTATAGTATCTGGAAAAATTACTTATCGAAATGGAGTGTCTACTAAAGAAAGACCAGGAGGACTTGTTAGATCAGTAAAAGATAGTCAAAAAATATTTGCTTATACAAGTTGATTTTGAGAGAAAATCATTCAAATGAATTAATAGAATTACCTTTTACTAAAATTTTTTTCAAGTTAGCCATACCTAATTTATATTCTACTCTAATAGCTGCGGTAACTGTGATTTTTGATCTTTGGTACATCGGGCAAATTGGTATTTCAGAGTTAGCTGGAGTAGCTTATATATTTCCAATTTATATGCTTACTAGCATGTTATCTAATGGAGCTTTTGGAGGGGCGATAAGTGGTGCTATTGCAAGAGCTTTTGGAAGTAAAAATATTTTTCAAGCTGAATGTGTCTTTCGATCAGCAATTTTGATTGCGTGTTTGGGCTCTGTAATAATGATGTTTATTTTTTTTTTATTAGCAGAACCTTTCTTCACCTATTTTAAAGTAAATAAAGAGGTTGCTATATCGGCGCTTAGTTACGGAAATTTTTTGCTCGGTGGAATTTTTTTAATTTGGCTATTTAATATAATCATCGCTGTTACGAGGGGTTCGGGAAACACATTAATTCCTGCATATAGTTGGTCAATTGTCTTGTTTGTTCATATTATTGTCGCGAGTATGAACTTTAATTTTGAGAATGGGACAATTGTTTTAATTAATAATGTAAATTTTTTTGATAAGTTTTTTATTTTTTCATCTATTCAATGGTCAGTTGTTTCATTATTATCCGGATACTTCATAGGTATTCTTTTTGTTTTAGTGTTTTATTATTTTGGAAATCATTCTTTTTCTTTTAATTTAAGAGATATTTTTAAACTTAATGGAATAGTGAAGCTTTTAAAATCAGGTTCATTAGCAAGTTGCCAATCTTTAATGACAATAGCCTTAGCTCTTTTTTGCACGACTGTGATTAGTATCTTTGGAACAAATTGGACGGCTGGTTTTGGGATCGCTATTAGACTTGAATTATTATTAATACCTATAATTTTTGGAATTGGTGGAGCGCTTATTGCAATCGTTGGAGCAAATGTAGGAGCAAAAAAATTTTCAAGAGCAATTAGTATGACTTGGAAAGGTACATTTTTCTCAGTTTGTATTGTTGGTTTTATTGGATTATTTTTTTCTGTGTATCCTGATTTATGGTCTTCATTTTTTACTGACAACGCCGAAATAAAGGAAAAATCAAAACTTTATTTAAAAGTGGTGGCACCATTTTACGCTTTTTTTGCTTTAGGGCTTGGGCTTTATTTTACCTGTCAGGCTTTCAATACTTTATTTTGGCCTGTTATTGGAACTTTTATAAGGATGGTATTTGTTATTTCAGTTATAATGCTTCTCTTCAATTTTAATTTAGGCAGTCCATATTTAATATTTATTACTATGTCTTCAGGATTAATTATATATGGATTATTTATAAGTTTAAGTCTCCAATTTGGTCCTTGGAAAAAATATTATAAATTCAATTAATTTTCAATTTTCAAGGAATGAATACACCTTTACCATCTGATTGATTATCAAAAAGTTCATACGCTTCCACGGCTTGATTTAAAGACCATTTATGAGTAAATAATTGATCAACATCAAGATTTTTTTCAGCAACAAAATCAGCACATTCAGCTTGTCCATATTTTGAAAAAGTCCAGCTTCCTATTAGGGTTACCTGTCTTCTTAAGAGATCATTACTTACATCTAATGTAACTTCTCCACCTTCTCCAACAAAGCAAGCTTTACCCCAAGTTTTTACACATTTAACAGCATTTGATCTTGCCGAAGGTGAAGAAGATGCATCAATAGATGCATTAACACCAAGTCCCTTAGTATGATCTTTAATTTGTGTTAATAGATCTGTACTTTCTTCGGGATTAATTATTATATCAGCTCCAAATTCAATTGATCTATCTAATCTTTGTTTGTTGGTGTCGAGAGCTATGATTTTAGCTCCCATGCTACGAGCCAACATTACAGCAGACAAACCAACAGGACCCATTCCAAATATTGCTATAGTTTGATTTGCTTTTAAATCTAATCTTTCCAATGCTCCCCATGCAGTTCCAGTTCCACAAGAAATTGCAGCACCTGCTATAAAAGAAATATCATCTCTTAGAGGAACTATTGTACTTACTGGACATCTCATATATTTTGCATGGGCTCCGTGACCTGTAACCCCAAAAACTGCTTTTACGCCATCGTCACATAGTTGTTGCCAGCCCGTTGAACAATGAGAACAGGTGCCACAACCTTGATAATGGTGTTGCATAACCCTCATACCCTTAGAGACTAAGTTTTTCGGGACATTTGATCCGATTTCTACAATTACTCCACAGGGTTCATGACCTGCTATAACAGGTTTATCGTCTCCACCCAGTCCTAAAGACGATGGTCCACTATTTGCCCGGTAAAATTTAAGATCACTTCCGCACATACCAGAAGCTTGAATTTCAACAATTACGTCATCTGGACCAGGGATGGGATCTGGAAAATCTTGAATTTCTAATTTTTTATCCCCTAAAAAAACTATCCCTTTCATGAATGTATCCTCAAAAGTAGGCTCTTAATTTCTAAATTTTTGATGACAACCTTTACAGGTTTTAGCTAGATTTCGAAAAGAATTAACGGTCATATCAAAATCTTTATTTTGTGATTGTGTTATCAATTCCAATGAAGCTAACTCAAAGTTTTTGATAGCAACCTTAAATCCTTCAGGATCTAGCCAAATATCTGATGAAGCTTCTGAAGGTGGTGTATCACTTCCCTCAGGAAAATAATTTGACATTTCCTTACTCCAATCTAATAAAGTTTGAGCAGATTTTTCAATGATGACCAAATCATCATTTTGTAATCCTTTATTAATTTTTTTCATGAGGTTTTTACTCATTTTAAATTTATCCATTCTTTCTTTTATTATTCCTTTTGCACCTTCATGTGCATATAATTGAGTAAATGAAAAAATATTCAAAAATAAAATTAAATTGAAACAAATAAATAATTTCTTAATATTCATAAATTGAGACCTATCTTTTTTTAATATCTTAAGCTTAGAACAAATATAATATTAATGTAATCAAATATTGATATATTTTAAGTTGAACCCAAACCTTTAAGGATTTTTTGTGGAAACTAAAAAAAAAGAAAATATAACTCATGCAGATCTTTTCTTTTCATTTTTTTTGCTAGGCTTGACATCATTTGGAGGTCCAATAGCTCATATTGGCTATTTCAGAAATGTTTTTGTTAAACAAAAAAAATGGTTGGATGAAAAAACATATATAGACTTTGTTTCTTTATGTAATTTTTTGCCTGGACCTTCATCTAGCCAAGTAGGCATTTCTATTGGTTATCATTTTAAAGGTATTAGTGGATCTATCCTAGCTTGGCTTGGTTTTACCTTCCCATCTGCCATAATTTTAATGATTTTTGGATATACGATTTTAAATCTTGATAATTCTATTTCTCATGGTGCTCTTCAAGGCTTAAAAGCAATAGTTGTGATTATTGTTCTACAAGCAATTTTGGGAATGGGGAAAAATTTATTAAAAGACTATTTTGGTTATATTATAGTATCTATTACAACGGCCATACTGATTCTTTTTCCTTCTTCATTAAATCAATTTTTATGTTTGGTATTCAGTGGTTTTTTAGGACTGATAATATATAAAAATGAAAAACAAAGTGAAATTAAAAAAAAATTAAAATTTAAAATTAAATTATTTAGTCTTTCATCTTTATTTTTGTTTTTCTCTTTACTTTTTTTATTACCTTTTTTAAGTGAAACGTTAGATTCACATATTCTCAATTTAGCTTCTAGTTTTTTTAAAATTGGATCTTTAGTATTTGGTGGTGGGCATGTTGTTTTACCATTATTACAAGAGGAGTTTGTTTCCTCAGGGATGATTGAAAAAGATATTTTTCTTGCAGGCTATGGTGCTGCTCAGGCAATACCGGGGCCCTTGTTTACCTTTTCTTCGTATTTAGGGATTTTTTTTAAAAGCGAATTTAGTGTTTTATTAATAAGTTTACTTTGTTTGTTTTTTATTTTTCTGCCTTCTTTTTTACTTGTTATTGGCATTTTGCCTATTTGGCAAGAGTTAAAAGAAATGGATATTATCATTAGAGCTTTTAAGGGTGTTAACGCAAGCGTTATTGGTTTGTTAGTTGCAGCTTTCTATGATCCTATAATTTTATCGTCACTACGTGGATTAGAAGATATAATGCTAATTACAATTGCTTTTGTAGTTTTGTTTTTTACGAAAGTTCCACAATGGCTTGCAGTTTTTATATTATCAATAAGTGGTTGGGGTATTTCCTCATTTTGGAGTTAATCCTCAAGTTGAATGATTTTGTCACCCTTTTTAATCAAGCCACCTTTTTCTATCGAACAATTCAAACCTGATCTGTTATACAACGGCAACACTAGTTTTTTTTCAAGAAGGTCAGCTAAATATTTACATGGAAAGTTTAGTCGTCCACCTTTTAAAATAACTTCTCCAATTTGAAACTTTTTACCAACAAGATAATTTAAAGGAACACCAGAAGTTGTAAGATTACGCCTATGTTCAATAGGTTTTAAAATTATTGGTTTATCCTGAAGGGGGGGTTGATTAGCCGCTAATGAATCTAAAACTTCTTTTTCAATTAATGTTACATCTCTTATGTCAGGAATTGGAGAATAAGTACCTGTTTCATTATAATAACGATCACTTACAATTCCTTTACCTTCTATTAACTCTGCTTCATCTAATTCAACCATGTTTGCAGAAGCTTTGGGTGCCACATGTATGTATAATAAAGTACCACTATTCCATTTCATATTTTAATATCCATTTATTTCACAATAATTAATGTAATTTAATTTTAGACATTGTGAAATATTTTTTGACAAATTTTTAGAAACGTAATAATAGCTCAAAATTATAATTCTTTGTAGGGTAAAATCATGGAAGATAAAAATGTTACAGTGATTTCTGATCAAGTAAATGACTCAAATTCGCAACTTGCAGGTAGTAGCATGACGAAGGCTGGTAGATTAGCTATGGAATTGTCTCATGAGAAAAAAAGACTTAAACAGGAATTAGAAGAACTTCAAACAGAATATGACGAGATAAAGCCAACCACACCTACAGGAACTACAGACTGGTATGTAAAATGGATGTCAATGTTGTTGGCCGTTGCAGGTATTTTCTTAATCAGTGCATCTTTAACTTTTTATGGTCAATTAGCATATATAGTTAGCTGTGTAGGATGGATTTATGTTGGAATGCAGTGGGGAGATAGGGCAATAATGATTGGCTCTGCTGTAAGTTGTACTGCTATAGCTATGAACCTAGTAAATACTTTTACGTAAAATTATTTTTTCTGTTTATTTTTTAGTATAAAGCTTTTCCAAGAATATTGATTTCTTTCATTATTTTTGACTAGATAACTTGCAACTAATATCCCAAATGTAATAATGATTATTAAAATATAGTACCACTCTAAATCATTAATCTTAACTAAATATGCAAGTAAGAATGGCAATAAAAAGCATAATATTAAAATAAAAAATTTCATTATTTAATTTAAATATTAATGGTTTTTTTAACAACTTTTAAATTAAATATTTGATTTACATTTAAAAATATCGGCTGTTACGCTAGATAAAAGATTTGTCTCTTTTATTAAAGTATCTATAACATCATCACTATTTTTTTTGGCTGTTCTTTGGTTAGTGAAGGTAACTTCTTTCTTCTCATTTAAATCTTGAATTCCAATAGCATTACCCCCCATTGTTTTAGCTCTTTTTTTAAGCTCATACATTAATTCATCATAGCTTAAACTTCCGATAACTTTTACTCTTATAATGTCAACGCAGTCAGCATTTCCCTTTAAAAATTTAGTTGATGAAAAATCAATATCTTTAAAATGATCTGTGTAGGGTTTTTTTATCTTTGAAGGAGACGTATTAGGCTTAACTAAACTAGTTAATTTTTGGTCTGAAATAGTTTCTGTAGTTCCTACTGTTGTTTGTTTCTGATCTGGATTCAATACAATACTTTGACCATATCTTGATATATATGATGAACCTTGATGACAACTAGACAAAAAAACTAGCAAGAATGTTAGTAGAACTATTTTACCCATTATAAATCTCAAATTTTCTTACATTATATATTACGTCACTTATATGAATATATTTAATTTCATCATCTAAATATATTTTTAGAAAATTCAGTTCTTGCATTCGAAATTATTAACAAAAAACTTTCCTACAACTTTATTAGCTTCAACACTCATTAGTTCAGCATTATCTATTATAAAACTAAGAACAGATAATCTAATTTTTTTAATAGATAAATTTTGTGGTACACAAATCTTAGTCTTTTTCTCATCAATGCTAAAAATGACATCGTTAACAGCAATTATGTAACCATCACAAATACCTTGTTCGTATGAATTATCACTTTTACAGTAGGTTAATAATTGTGCTCCTGTAAAAAAAAGATTATTTGATGCTGCATATGTTTTATTCATAATGGTTGTGCTTAGTAATATAAAAATTAAAAGTTTTACCATGACATCCCCAAAGAAAATTTACCCATATTATAATCTCCAGAAACTGCGCTACCGAATGAAAAGTCTAGAGGAAGATGTAACCCATCGTAAATTCCAACAAAATTTAGCCCAAAGGCAATTTCATTATTTGTAGATGCACTACTTAAATTAAAAGAATGTTTGTTTCCATATAGGGGTAGGCGAGTGTCCAAAGTAGTTGCCATAAGACTTACTTTATCAGCATACCTTCTTGTTGCTGCATGATTTGATTGACTTGGTTCTTGTATTATTAGATCACCTACAACCGTGGTGCTATTGGAAGTATCATTTCCAATTTGAAGGTTACCAGTTGAAGACGCCATTATATCTTTCCCATGAGTACGGGCGTCATAAAATAGAAATGAATTTTTACCAATATGAACAACATCATTTGTAGTATCTTTGTATAAAAACCTATCTCCATTGCTATCTGTTATCGTATTTGCTTTTATGGTGTTTGCTGTAATGGTTCCAGTTGCTGTAATATTTCTAAAACCAGAAATATCAGAGTTACCGTCAACCACAACAGCTTTGTTGGCAGTTACAGTTCCAGCAGTCACATTATCAATTGTTTCTAATTCACTCTCTGAAATATTTGCATTCCCTATTATAAAAGAACCACTAGCTGTAATGTTACCTGAACTTGTTATGTCACTTGAATTTATTGTTCCTAGACCTGAAACATTTCCATTAGTATCAAAAGTATAATTACCATCCGAAAAAGTACCAGTTATTGCCAAATTGTCATTTACAGTCACTGTATTATTAGAAAAGTTACCATGTATTAAAGGAGTATCATCAGCGCCATTAGAGATGAAAAGTTTATTAGACACACTTCCAGATGTAGGTCCTGCTTCATATCCAATAAATATATTTCCAGATCCATCAACATTAGTTGATCCGGACTTATAACCAATTGCTGTATTTTTGTCCCCGCTTGTTAAGGCAACTAAGCTGTCTGATCCAACTGCAGTATTGTAATCTCCTGTATGAATAAGTTTTCCTGATTCATAGCCTACAACTGTATTTGCATTTCCTTCAGTAATATCCATCCCGACTGCATGAAAACCATGTGCTGTATTAAAGTCTCCTGACGTTATATCTGGAAATACAGCCCCACTACCGGCACCACTGTCAGATCCACAATTATTAGTATTAGTGCACGTTGCATGTGCTGAAAAATCACTTATTAAACTCATACTTAAGAATATAATAATAAATATTTTTATAAAAATTAAGGCCATATTAATAATACGGCGCGATGAAGTTTTTGTTAAAACTTAGCTATCATATGAACATCATAACGTATAGTTTTACCCAAAATTTGATGAGAGCATTCTTTAATTTCTTTTAAAGGTTCAGCATATCTTGGTTGTTTAATAACAACTCTATTTAATGCAAATTTCAAGGCTACTTCTATTAATTCAGTATAATCAGAATCTGTACCCACTATTTCTCTAACTAATCTCATGTCATTTTTCACTAGAGCTGATTTTTTTCTATCTTTATACATTGTATCTATTAAAATCACCTCAGGTGATAATTGAGGTAAAATATTTTTTGAGTCACCATAAATTAAATTCATTCTACCTATAATTTTACTTATCTCTCCTCCATACAATATACCTTCTGAAATGCCATCTTGCAGTAGTTTATATATTTTTTCAGATCGTTCTATTAAGGTAACATTTGCTCCAAGTGAAGCTAGAATGAAAGAATCGTAACCTAAGCCAGCGGTTGCATCTATAATGTTTCTATTTTTATTGGATTTCATTCCAACGGCCTTGGCTAAATTTTGACCTCTACCTTTACCGTATTTTAATCTATGTAATATTGGACCTTCAATAAAAGAACATTTCAACATTTTTGTACTATTGATCTAAATTTTGTGAAACATCTTAAAATTTTAATCATTCTCCATTGGTAATGTTTGGTTTGTAGCAGCCCATTCGTGTAAAGAGTTATCATAAATAACTATGTTTTTAAACCCTAGTTGATATAGAACAAAAGCTTCCAAAGACGCAGCTATTCCACCGCCACAGTAGTTAACAATATTCTTGTTTTTAGAGATTTTGTTTATTTCAAATATTTTTTCAAGCTCCTCAATTGATTTAAATTTTCCGGTTTTATTATCTAACAATTCATGAAATGGTATATTTTTACTGCTTGGTATTCTCCCAGGTCTTCCATATCTAGGGTTTTGGCCTTCGTGGATATCTGCAGTTAAAGAATTTAATATTATAGAATCTGGATTGTCTATGGCATTAATTACTACGTCTTTATTAACAAAAATATTTTCTCTCGGAGTGAATTCAAAATTAGATGGAGAATAGGTTAAGCTTGTTTGAGAGGTAGGCAGGTTGTTCTTTTTCCATTCCTTAAACCCTCCATCTAATATGCTTACATTATCTACTCCTACAGATCGAAGCATCCACCATAAACGAGCAGACCATTGTGTACCATTTCTGGAATATAAAATTATATGAAAATCACTTCCAACTCCTAATTTCTTAAACTTTTCTGCAAGTATTTCTAACTTAGGTAATGTAAACCTGTAAGGGCTTGCTTCGTCAGATAAATCTAAATGAAGGTCCATGAAGCTGGAGTTTGTAATATGGGTCATTTCATATTTTTCTCTGCCACTTTCAACAATATAGGGTAACGTTGGATCATTGTCCCTGTAATGTAGATAAGTTGTACAATCATATATTCTAATATTTGGATTTTTCAAATTATCATGTAGCCAACCACAACTTATAATTGCATTTGGGTTATTCCATGTTAATTTTTTTGTCATAAGTCGTACCTCTAAATTTAATATAATTTTTAGGGTGTTAAAAACACACTACCTCCACCTCTTCTTGACTCTAGCACATCATGCGCTAAAGAAGCATCCTCAAGTTTATAAGGCTCTAATTTAGAGGTTTTGATTTGATTTTGTTTGAAAGCATTAAAAACGGAATTAGCCATTTTTTTGTATATATTCAAATTAGATATGTAATCAAAAAGAATAGGCCTTGAAATTGTTAGAGATTTACTTGCGAGGGATGACATGGATACTGGTTCCACCGGACCAGATGATTGCCCAAAATTTATTAAATGTCCACAAACGCTTACACTTTTAAAAGAGTTTTCAAAAGTATCCTTTCCTACTGAATCAAAAACTTTATCAACTCCATTACCCTTTGTTATATCTTTAATTTGAGATACAAAATCTTGTTGGTTGTATGTAAATACGTAGTCACAACCAAACGAATGAGCCAACGAAACTTTTTCATCACTTCCTACACTTCCAATAACACAAGCGCCTTTTGATTTTGCCCATTGAGAAAAAATCTTCCCAATTCCTCCAGTAACAGCTGTAATTAAAATAGTATCAGTAGGTTTTACTTGAGTTACTTGCTCCATTAACATTTGTACTGTTATAGCTCTTGAAAAGTTGGTGGCAATTACTTCATCAGAAATATAATCAGGTATTTTGATAGCAAGTTTACTATCAATTACTCTTTGACTTGAATAAGCGCCATAATGCTTAGTTATATAAACAATCCTATCTCCAATTTTAAAATCTAAACTTGCATTTCCAACTTTCTGAACAATGCCTACTGCTTCAAGACCCGGTATACCAGGTAATTCAAGTGTTTTATATAAACCTGATCTGACATAAATATCATGAAAGTGAACCCCTATTGCAGTTTGTCTAATAAGTAATTCGTTGTCTTTTGGTTTTTCAACAATAATATCTTCTAATTTTAAAACATTTGAATTCCCGTGATTTCTTAAAACTATAGCTTTACCCATAAATTCCTCTTAACAATTTCAATTTTATTGCATGATATAAAATATTTGTAATTCTTCAAATCATTAATAAGATGTTTTTAATTGAAGTTGAAAATTATTCGTTAGGGTTTATTTATGTCTATTATGAGAATAACAGTTCGAACATTTCAAAATAATCACCATGCAGAAATGTTTATCGCTATGTCCCAAAAAATTATGGAAGATGCGCTGAAAGATAAGTTTAAAATTAATTTTACGATGATACAGAACAGAACATCAAAAAATCAGGTTACGGCTATTTGGAAATATGACAATGAACAACATTTAAAAGAAGTTCGGTCATATTTATCAAAGCATAACTCTATACCAAATTCTTTATCACCAAAAGAAGTTGTATTCTCAGGTGATGTGATATTGGATCATGTATCCTAAATAATCTTAAAAGAATTTAATACTCATCATAATTAGGCAAATTAGTGAAACAGCCCACGCACCAGTTCTTAAATAATTAATTCCAAAAATATATAGAGGAATGTAAATTGTTCTTGATATTAACCATAATAATGCCAATGATGAATTATCGACTTCTTTGATAATTGATATTAAAACCAAGCCAATAAAAATTGGTAATGTTTCATATAGATTCCTTAATGCTCTACTAGCTCTTCTAAAAAACTCTGATGTATCTTGATCATTATCTCTTGAAGAAAAAAGATATGTAAATTTTATTTTATTTGTTATCACAAGGTCAATTATTACAGGAATAGATATTTGAACTATAACTAACAAAAAAGATAGTATAAGAATATTTTCTAAGGTCATTTTAATCTCCTATTAATTATTTATTTTGATATAATTTTAATCTATCGAGTAAAGAATTTATATATTCCTCAGACTCTAACAATTTTTTTTTCAGATTCTTATTTTGTTCCTCAAGAAAATAATTTTGTCTTTTTAACCACTCACTATGCTCAAGTTCAGTAGGATACTTTCTCTCAGACATTTAATTTCTCTTATTAAAATTTGGTTAAATAAAGGAATTACTTAGAATTTAACATATTAACAGAAATCCTAAAATTATTTTATATAAAAAGTTAGTTTTCTTCATTACTTAAATCTTTTGTAAGATATACTCCAAAACAAAAACCACCAATTGCAAAAAAGTTTAAAACAAAATTAGGCTCAACCAGATCTATAGTTCTTAAAACGCCCCAAAGTATACACAAGCTAATTATTATCCATCCTGCTATTTGTTTATTCATAAACAATCCTCTCAAGAGATATTAATGGTTAAAACTACTTACTAAAAGAATAATTTTCCAAAATTAAATATAATCGTTCAAAATTGACTTAATAGTTTATTTAATTAGTTTAATATAATGATTAAAAGTAGAGTGGTTTTTTAAATTGAATATAATAAGATCTATTTTAATTTTAATAATTGCGATGTCTGAAACTTTGGCTGAAAGTGTATTTAAGGATAATTTTCAAAATTCTGAAAAGTGGAATTTTGTAACAGATCAGGTTATGGGAGGTGTCTCTTCAGGAAATGTAGAGTTTATTCCTCTTAAAAATAATTTTGTTGCTCACATTACAGGTAAAATATCAACTCAAAACAGAGGTGGTTTTATTCAAATTAGAAGAAAGCTTAACAAAGTAAATTTAGAAAATTCTAAATTTATTAATATAACTGCAAAGGGAAATAACCAAAAATATTTTATTCACTTAAGAACAACTGGTACCTTTTTACCTTGGCAATATTATCAAATTAATTTTAATGTTAACAACGAATTTAAGGTTTTTAGCTTGCCAATTGATGCTTTTAAAAGTTCAAGTTCATTTTTATCTGATAAAATTAATCCAAAAAAAATCACTTCAATTGGAATAGTAGCTTTTGGTAGAGATCATATTGCGGATCTCTTTATTAAGGAGGTAAGTTTTGTTAATTAATCCTCCCCAAATTATATTTATTACTTAAGTAAAGTAGCTCTTTTGAATTCAACACTTTTTGGACGAATTGTAAAAAATCGCGATATTCTATGTTGTTCTAATGCTTCATCAATTATTGTTTGTAAATCACCTAATTTTCCTTCTATAGGTTGACTATTCCATTCTCTATTATCTACCAAAAGTGTAATTATATATTTTTGCTTTTTATCTATCATTTTCTTACCTAATTCTTGACAATAGTAACCAAATAAACCTGAGTGAAACAAAATTCCTAACAACTCCAATAACATATGTAAATGCAGCAGCTCTGAGTATTGATTGGCAAGCATTATGATATTCTGATGGCACTTTATCTTTGATTATTGGTAAGGCTCTATTAAAACTTGCATCTAGCTCAACCTCTAGAGTTATTAAATGTACAATTACTCCTATTAATAATGACAACAGAACTAAAAGCAGACATATTTTTATTAAGGGGTATGAACCAGTGGCTAAAATAGTTGGAATACCAACCATCAGTAATCCACTACCTAGTTGTGAAATCCAAGCAGTGCTCTTTACAAGAGTAGTTCTTTGTTCAAGAGGCTTATACTTTTCGTGATGTTGTATTGCATGACCTATTTCGTGGCAAACTATAGATATTGCTGTCAGACTTTTTTTAGATAGACGCTCTTCTGAAACTTTAACTTTTTTTTCTTTAAGGTCGTAATGATCTACTGTTAATGATTTTTCAATTTTAACTTCGTTTAATCCCATTTCTCTTAGAATTATTTTGCCGAACTCAAGACCTGTAAAAGGCATATTTACTAATATTTTATCATTTTTACTAAAAACAATATTTAACCATATTACAGGAGCAACAGATAGGATTAGAAATAATATAAAATAGAAGATCATGTTAGTTAGTAGAAACCGTTTTTTGGGATTAAATATACAATATGATATTTGGTATTTTTGAAATTAAATTCAACTATTTTAATAAAAAATAAGTACAATTATGATTTTACTTAATTGATTATTTTTTCTAATAGGCAACTTATCTATGATTATATGAATTCTATTTAGTAGGTATGTATATTTTGAAATAGCAAAATATTTTCATACTATTGTTTTTTCTATCCAATTTAGAAATTTTTTATTCCCATTTGTTATATCAAGTTTTAAAATACATGGCGTTTCATAGGTATGTTTTTCACTAATTAATTTTTCAAGAATATTAAATTTATCTTCAGTAGTTTTAAGTATTAACACTGTCTCTTTTTCTAAATTAATTTTTCCTTTCCATTCAAACATTGAATGGATTTCAGGGAAAATATTAGCACAGGCGCACAATTTCTTTTTAATGGCTAGTTCAGCAATTATTTCTGCTTGTTTAAAATTTTCGACAGTTATATAGACAAAACAATATTTAAAATCTTTCATAAATTTATTTTAATGAAAATGTTTATAACGTAAATAGTAATAAATTTTAAAACTAAAAAATCTGATATAATAAATCATGAAAAATGAAAATTATAAATTAGATAAGTTAAAAGCTGAACAAAAAGCTAAGTCAAAAAAAAATGATTTATTTGACTCTTATGTCAAAAACTCCAGAAATATCGAAGATAAAATTGCTTTAATAAAATTAAGAAGAACAGATAATAGTTTGCTATTTGTTGAAAGTTTAAAAACTTTAATGAAAGATAAAATTAAATAAAAAAAGAGCGCCTAAAATACATATAAATACATAATATTGATATTTATGCATAATTCTATTAAGTTTAATTTTAAAAGTTACTCTTCTTTTGATCCTCCAAGTTGGGTTATATATATTGAATAGCAAAAACCAATAATGGCAACTATGTCTACCCAATTAAAAGGTTCATCTGATCCCCCAATGACCCTATAGATACCGTAAACAAAACAAACAATTCCCAGTAACCAACTTTGCGCATATTTGAAATCCATTTTGATTCCTCTTATATAAAAATCTAAAAAGTAATATTATTCTAAACACTTTTTTTGATTGGAGGATAATTTTTCCACATTAAAAAAGTCCATCCTAAAAAAAGACAATATAAAACTATAAAAAATTTAGATGGAAAATCCCAATAAATAATTTCACTCATCCACTTAGATACAAATAACTGATTTTCATTAATATCTCTTAAATTATTCTCTAGAATAGTAAGAGGGCACGCCATTCCTAACAGTGTTTCAAAAGTAATAAAAATCATCATTCCTAAATGTAGTAATCTTAACTTTTTATTTTTGATCCAAAGCCAATCAAGATTGTAACCAATTGGTATCAAGACAAAACCAAATGTAATAAATATCACAATGCAAAAGTGGAAAAAAAGTATAATATCTGCAATTAATATCATTTTTTATTCTTAATTGTTGTTATAAGATTACTAGTAAAATTTAATAAAAATAAACCTTTTCGATTTTCATTACATAATATTTAAAAGTTAAATATGAATTTAAATTTAATTAACTTTAATATTTTTGGTATAAGATTTAAATCTTAAATTAAACAAAAATAGATAATCTTAATATTATGTGTGGTCGATTTGTAATATCATCTGAAAATGTTTTTGGTCTAGAATACAAGGCATCATTCAATATTGTACCATCACAAATGGTGCCTGTGAAAACAATTAATGATGCAAAGTTAATGAAATGGACATATGCACCGTTATGGAAAAAAGATATGAATCTCATTAATTGTCGTTCAGAAACAATGAATGAAAAACCGTCCTTTAAAAACGCAAAAAGATGTGTGATTTTCCATAATGGGTGGTATGAATGGCAAAGAAAAGATAAACAAAAAATTCCCTTTTATCTCCATTGTCCATCAAACAGTTTTGCAGGTCTTTATAACGAAATTGGATGCCTAATCTTAACACGTACTTCAACAGATAAAATTAATCATATTCATCATAGACAACCAGTGTTGTTAGAAGATTTTGAGATATATTCCTATCTTCAAGGAGAAAATTTATTAAATAGTAAAGCAAATTATGACATAAATTTTTATCGTGTAAGTAACGAAGTTAATAGCCCTAAAAATAACAATGCAAACTTAATTACCATGGTTGAAACTAAATAAATCTTATTGAGATTTATGTTTAGTTGTATTTCTCTTAATATTAAGAAAACATAAGTTACTCATTACCATCACTAACAATTAAGGAAACAATCTCACCATCGTATGTTTCAGTATCGATCTTGTTTGGATTACAACAAATTTCACAATCAAAAATTTCAGAATTGTGCCCACTAAATTTACAATCAATTCCTAGATCAACTATAAATGTCTCAAAACAAAAGTGGCATGTTATTGTTTGTTCATTTGAACTATTATCATTTAAATATATCATTAGTTTTATTTCTTCATTCTTATTAGCGCTAGTGTGCTTTATAGGTGTTTGGAGCTACCCTAAAATTAAGAATTATATTTTTAAAATTCTACTTAAACACATTTATGACAAATCTAATTTTAAATAATTACTTATTGATTTGATCACCTTCTTCATCTTTAAAAATATAATGAGATCCAATACAACCTATTATGATTGCAATTAATAGCTCTAGCTGGTTTTTTTCAAATAAGTTTTCAACAATAAGCCAAAGTATAATAATTAAAATATTAATTGGGAAGATGACTAGAATTTTGACTCTCCAAAGAACATGTTGATAACATAATTTGATATATTTTAGTATCCACTTCAAAAGACCTAAAATTAAAACACCTAAAACAATAAACATACAAAACACAAATATTTTAAAAATTGTACTTTCCATGATTTGGATTAGTTAGCTTCATATACAGGTAGTTCTATTTTAGTTGAATGTAATCGACACTTAATGAATGATTTTATATTCTGGAACTGAGATTTAAAATTTCTTCCATTAAGACATTTGTAATATCTTACACAGTTACCACAAAGAAGAATCCAATCTTTATCAGATAAGTGTTTTTTGCAATTCCATATTATTTTATGTGGATCAAAACATTCTTGACAAAAATTATTTAATTTAAACATAGACTTATACACTCCATTCATTAATCCAATATGATATAGTTGGGAAAAAAATAAAAAATATAAAAAAAATTAATAAAATAATTACCCACTTATTCATTTATAATCCATAATTTCAAAACTATTAAAACTAAAAACTACTGTGCCATGATTAGTAAAATATTCAATAAAATATAATGGTTAGAAAATTTATTTAATTGTTAATTAATATTTTTGAATTTATGGTTTGATGTGACTTAATATTTACAGTGTTTAAAATGAAATTATCTCTATCTTGTAGAATTGCTGAATTAT
>ERZ802830.1126-NODE-1126-length-25963-cov-13.3248_pt1 | contig 25963 bp, 28 predicted proteins | sample MGYA00345654_ERZ802830 | MGnify/ENA primary metagenome ERZ802830 (study PRJEB30503, sample SAMEA104212375) | marine metagenome | biome: Westerlies Biome; feature: [SRF] surface water layer (ENVO:00010504) within the epipelagic zone...; material: water...
CCCGGTGGCTCTTGCACCGCCTATGTGACAGCTGATGCACAGCACAGACATCTGAGCTGTGCTCATTCCAAAGTCACAAAAAAACTTTAATCAAATGCAAAAGTTACAAGCTTTATCAAGTATCCATAGAAAATTGTCAGTAATGATACAGAAAAAGCTGCTCCGATGCTCTCTAATGTAGGCTCATTGAATACAAATCGTGATATCGCTATCCAGCCAATTAAAGATCCAATCCAACCCATATAAACAGCCCCGTCACCAAAGGCTTTTACTTTTGATTTATTGTCATCTGCAGCGATCATAAAACCAAATGCACCACCGACGACAATCAAAGCACTGTTACCATCAAAATATACTGACAAATCTATTGTTACCAACGCACCAATAATGAGAAGTAAAGGTATTGCCATACCGATCATTCGCTTTGATTTGTTCATAATTTTTCCCGTTTTTTAAAGGATATATCGAATTAGAGACCAAATTTTTAAATTAGTTACAAGAGTAATTTTCACAGACAAACTTCTTTTTAAAAAGTCAAATTCCGTTTGCTGCAATAAAGCCAAAAGTAAGACCCGTTCCGGCACCCGCCTTATTGAGAAAGTCCAATCGATCATACAGATACGAGGGCTATGCTAAATTAATTTTTTGCACGTCTCTGCCTAAATTTCAGCCATAAAACATCTTATAAAACAGAAACGATATTTTAACCGTACGCTGTACGGTAATATCTCTGTTATCGTCACCACAAAACGCTAGGCAGTGTTGTATAAAATATTGTGCTGACCTTTTCCCAAGGCCTGTTTGGGGGGCGTAGACAAGTTAAGAACCCAAGCTCATTTACCTGTCCATTATACCCCGCAAGTTGCTAAAAACTGCCAACGACGCCTTATTGACAACACCCGTGCCACGAGCTTGTCCGACAATATCACCGTTGAGATCACGGCGAACTTAAGTTTCAAACGGATGGTTTTCGTTCAAGATCATCCCCCGCCCACCAACAACTTTACAACGCCAACAATCACCAAAGCAGCACAACGTAAAACATGGGCACTCCACATGAAGATCTGCGCCGCAATTATAAACCCCAAAAGCCAGAGCCTTGCAGACCCGACCGGAACACGCTAGCACAAAAGCAAGTATTAGGAGCGGATCCCATGGGTATAGACACCGAGCGTGACATCGAGGCAAACCTGCAAATTGGCCCCACAGATCAGGCTATGGTTAGAATTTTCGTCTCTGCCGGATCAGTGGAAATTCCAATGGATTTCACCGCCGACGAAGCCGAAGAAATCGCCGACGAAATCCGGGCAGCGGCTGCAACTGTCCGACAGACAAAGCCCAAAAAACGCTAAGCTGACCGCATCGCGTCTGGATCTGTCACCCGCTGTAACCGACGTGCCGCGGCGCTTGCAAAGCGCAGCATCAGGGCCTTGCGCCGCGCGGCAGCAAGCGGCTTTAGTGTCCCTCTGCGTATAATTTCGGCGTCATATCTGTCGGCAATTATCAAACCGCTGTCCATGGGCAGCAACTCAGTAGGAAAATCTGCATTCACTGCCCAAAAATATTCATCACACCATTCCAGATAGCCAGCCCATTTGCGATCGGTTTGAAAATCATTTCGCGACGATTTACACTCGACAAGCCAAAACTCACCCCGCGGACCCAGCGCCATAACATCCGCCCGTAACCCTTTGATCGGAGGGAATTCTTGCAGTGTTACAAATCCGTGGCTATGCAGGTGTCGCGTAACCCCTCGGGCTAAAATCTGTCCAGGTTGCAGGTCATTTAACATGTGACACATTTAGAACAAACATAGAACAACGTCAATTGTCCCTTGTGAAACACACGGCAGAAGCTTATGATTATGAGCGGCGGGTGCTGTCCTTCTCGTATACGGTTGCATTCCGGTGGCCTTAAGCAATTCCGAGGGAGCTGGCTCTGTTCTGGTCCTGGCTTGATTACCTGGCGCCCACCTGTAAATACAGGTCCTCGGGAATGAGATAACCAAACGGTTGCGTACGGGCCCGCCACTCTTAAAACTAAACGTATACCGCGGTCATTTTATCACTGCGGTCTGTATTTTGGTTTATGTGTGAGCTTCCATTCTGGACCCCACGAACTTAGTTTCGTGTGACTGCCAATGTAAAATCAAACAAGTCATTTTAATCGGCCCAACGGTTTCTTTCGTGCGCCTATCAAGCTGGCTCAATTATTAAAAAGATGTTTGCTCATAAGCTGTCTCGATGTTTACGCTAGCCATAACTTTTAAATATCCGTGCCATCCAATGAAACCGCGCGCGGCGGGTTCGCATCCTCGTAACGCTGATTTTAGGATATGGAGGGCGCGGACATGACTGATCCGTTTGAAAAAGAACTCGTGTACCCCGTTAGCCAAATTCATTGTGAGGGCTTTTTGACAAGAGGATATAATCACATGCGATAGGCTGGTCATGGCAATTGTCCAAAGTCATGCCACCGCAGACATCAAAGGAAACAGCCGGCATATTTGTGAGCTCATGACCCAAGACAGAGATGTCGGTGCGGGTCTGATACACCTTCCTGAAGCGGCTCTATCCGGATATGTCAAATCACAGAGTCCAAACCGAGGGTCCGTGGCTTCGAATGAGGTTAAAGACAGGCGGATCAACATTCGGGAAACGGCGCGCCAACTTGAAATATGGACTGTTGCAGGATGTAACCATCGAATGGCTCGGCCCAACCGACCGCGCAACAGCTTGTTCGTCATCGCTGACAAAGGCAAGCTTATAACCAGTTACGACAAACGGTATTGTTCTCACAGCGACATCACAGATTGGTATTCGGCTGGCCATCACGCGAACATATTTTCAGTTGATGGTTTCAGGATCGACTGCGCACTGTGTATTGAAATTCAGTTTTCCGAAGTATTCAGGCAGCATGAACAATTAGATGTCGATTGCGTTGTGTTTTCTGCTTTCTGTGATGACCCAATGTTCTGGACGCAAGCACAGGGTGATGCTGGCACCAACAATTTATGGGGCAGTGTCATCATGCCCGCTCAATTTGGCACCGCTGTGCAAAGTGGGCTTATTGGCCCGCATGGATATGGTTTAGCGCGCTGTGAGGCGAAGATGACCGCGCAATTGTTAAGGGTAGAGCTGGACAAAAAATCACCCGATTTTCATGTCGCCCTCACAAAAGCACGGCCTTGGCGTTGCAAAGCAAGATCACGAGACATTTATAAAACCAACCCATAGAGCGCAATTGTCCCTGCATGTCTGAAAATCACCAACTTGAGCCACAAGTGGGGTGCAAATCAATTGCAAGCGATTGCCACAAACGAAAAGATACCCTTTTCAAGAACTTGTGCAAACAGTCCCAGCACATCAGGGTCTGACTTGCGGGGCTTTACAATCTAATGCCTTGGTGGCCGTCAAAACGGTAACAGCGATACGGACCAAGCGCATAAAGACTTCGCAAGATCAGAGCCATAAAGTTGGTCAAATTGGCTGGTTCAGGCGCAAAGATTACGGCTTAAAGCAGGGTATACAGGGACACAAACAGTAGGACCGTCAAATGTTCAAAATGCGTCGGGCTGTGCTTCGCGCGCCATATGATCCAACACAGCATTGACAAATTTCGTCTCTTTACTGTCAGGGAAAAAGGCCTGTGCCACCACCACAAATTCGGCGATCACCACCTTTGGCGGCGTTTGGGTATGACCCATTTCGGCGCCGCCAGCCCGAAACAGCGCCCGCAGGGTTGGGTCAATCCGCGCAATGGGCCATTTCGCCACCAGCGCCCGGTCAGTCATCTGATCAATCTGGGCCTGATAGGTCACAGCCGTCTCAACCAGATCCCGAAATAAATCGACATCCCCCTCAAGCATCTCATCGCCCTCATAGACGGCGCCAAAACGGTGATCGAGAAACTCAGCCACAACCGAGGTTGCAGATTGCGCAGCGGCCTCCATTTGAAACAGCGCTTGCACCGCATAAAGCCGCGCGGCCGATTTCATCTTGCGTTTCTGGTTCCCCGAAAGGGCCCCGGTCTTTGTTTGGGTCATGCTGTGCTGTTGCCGCTCGCTAACTGGATCTCGTCGCTGGCCGGGCGAAACCCGATGCCTTTTCGCTGAGCGCCCCACTTACGGCTGAGCGCGATCAAATGCAAGGCCGCCGCTGCCGCACCGCCACCTTTATTCTGTTTTGCAGGATTGGCACGCTCCTCGGCCTGTGCCATATTTTCAACCGTCAGGATACCGTTGCCAATGCACAGCCCCTGCAGCCCTAGCAAAGTAAGCCCACGGCTGCTGTCGTTACACACGGTGTCGTAATGGCTGGTTTCGCCGCGGATCACACAGCCCAAAGCCACATAGCCGTCAAATTTTGACAACCGCTCGGCGATGCCGACTGCGGTGGGGATTTCCAGCGCCCCCGGAACCTCAACCTGTTCGACCTGACCACCGGCCGCAAGGATTTCAGCGGTCGCCCCCGCAATCAGTTGAGCGGCGATATCACCATAGTATGGGGCAACGACAATCAGTACTTTGACCGGTTTAGAGAACTCTGGTCGGGTCAAGCTGACATGCTGTTCGATATCGGCCATTAGGACACCTCTGCTATTTTTCGGGTTGCGACAATTTCCAACCCATAGGCCTCAAGCCCGACAACTTTCGGGATCGGCGAATTGCTTAGCAGCTCCAGCTGCGACAAACCAAGGGAACTCAAAATCTGCGCGCCAAGACCGTATTGGCGCAGTTTTGACGGCGACCCCGCAGCCGTATCGGCCATTTTTTGCCCCGTATCACGCAGTAACACCACCACGCCGCGCCCCTCTTTGGCCACCGCGCGCATCGCATCTGCGAACTCGCCAGCGCGGCCCACTGCGCCAATACCGATCAAATCGAGCATGGTATCAAGGGCGTGCATCCTCACCAAGACCGGACCGGGTGCAGATAAGTCGCCTTTGCTGAGAACGATATGCTCATCTCCGTGGGTTTCATCCACATAGACCCGCATCAACCAGTCGCCGCCAAACTCTGACACCACCTGAGTTTCCGATTGCACCCGCACCAGATTGTCATGGCGCCGTCGATAAGCAATCAAATCACTGATTGTGCCAATTTTAAGCCCATGTTTCTGCGCGAAACCCACCAGTTCCGGCAGCCGCGACATGGTGCCGTCTTCATTCATAATTTCACATATAACGCCCGACGGGTTCAATCCGGCCAAACGGCTCAGATCCACCGCTGCTTCGGTGTGGCCTGCCCGAACCAAAACACCGCCATCGCGCGCCTGAAGTGGAAAAACATGACCCGGCGTGGCGATATCGTCGGCGGTTTTCGAGGAATCAATCGCCACCGCGACGGTGCGCGCCCGATCATGGGCCGAGATGCCCGTTGTCACCCCGTCACGAGCCTCGATCGACACGGTAAATGCAGTCTCATGGCGTGACGAATTACTACTGGCCATCAGCGGCAGCCCGAGTGCTTCGATCCGGTCCTTGGGCAGCGTGAGACAAATCAAACCGCGGCCGTGTTTGGCCATAAAGTTGATCGCATCCGGCGTAGCCATTTGCGCTGGGATCACCAGATCACCCTCATTTTCGCGATCTTCATGATCGACTAGAATAAACATCCGACCATTTCGTGCATCTTCGATGATCTCTTCTACCGAAGAAATTGCGTCTTGCCAGTTCTCTTCCACCTTGCCGGGCGTCTCGAAACCCATTGCCTGTTCTCCAATTCTGATCGTTGCGGCAAATATATATACACGCCTTATGTGGTGAGTGTAGAAAGCTTTGGTGCCTGCGTGAAGTCAGAAACCGCAGTCCGTGTTTTATGCAAACCGCATGCTGACCCTAAGCGTCCCTTATTAGCGCCCTCCCTGCGGACACCTGGGACGCAACGCCGGCTTGAGCGGCATATAACGCCACAGCCGCCGCGTTGGACACGTTCAATGATCCAAACCCGGCCGCATCCGCAATTTTAACCAGCGCGTCGCAGGTCATCTTAGTCTTTTCACGCAAACCCGGCCCTTCTGCCCCAAGCACCAGCGCTACCGGCCGGTCACGGCGGTCTTCCAGAGCGGCTTCTATTGTGTCGGATGCGTCTCCATCTAGTCCCAAGACCAGATAGCCCATATTTTTCAACTCAATCATCGTATCCGCCAGGTTGCGCACCCGCAGGTAAGGTTGCCGTTCCAGTGCGCCGCTGGCGGTTTTTGCCAAAGCGCCAGTTTCAGGGGCAGAATTACGCAATGTCGCAATCACCGCATTGGCGCCAAAAACTTCCGCTGAGCGCAGAATCGCCCCGACATTATGCGGATCAGTCACCCGGTCTAGTAAAACAAGCCGCGGCGGGCGGACCCCTTGAGGGATAGCAATATCTGCCAAGCTGCCCCAGTTGAGCGCCTTAACCTCAAGTGCCGCCCCTTGGTGCACCGATTGTGGATCCAACGGCGCGTCAAACCTGCGCGGATCACAGATTTCCGGTGTCAATGCCGCAAGCGCAATCGCATCACTCAGTTTATCGGCAGCATTCTTTGTCACCACAAGGCGGAGTTTCACCCGCTTTGGATTTACCAGCGCGTCGCGTACCGCATGCAAACCAAACAACCAAACGGTCTCGGCTGCTGATGCGCGCTTGGCCTGTTCTTTTTCGATCACCCATGTGGGTTTTTTCATGATGTAGTTGCCTTATTGATACCTGCGCACCTAGATGCTCTGTTGATACGGCGGCTGCAAGGGATTTTCCGGTTGACGTTGGAAAAAGGCATCTGTAGTGACGCGCATACTGCAAAGTTGTAAGGCTGTGCATGTGGGCGACAGGCCGCAAGGTGTGGCAGGGGACTGTAACTCCCTCGCGGAGACGCACGCCTGGTTCGATTCCAGGGTCGCCCACCATTTTCTTTTCATTAGGAAAATTTGCGGGATATGCACGCTTTTATCTAGCGCGGTTGTGCGCATCATATTGGAAGACTCCCAACTCTGACACCCAACTTTTGTTCGGTTCTTGTGCCGTTCCGACAGAACCAAACCAGGTTTCACCGCCAATTTTCAACGAAAAGATAGCCCGGTGACTGACAGGAATGCCGAACTCGAAACCAATTTACAGGGGCCATTGGAGTACGCCACACTTGCAGCGCAGAGGTAAAAAACTTCAGAGAGAACAAGCACCCTTGCGGCCATCATACTCGTGGACCAAAGACCAGTGTTGCCATACATTATTGCAATAAAAGCGCCGATCTATCGGACTGAAACGGGCTGATAAATTTCGACGGGATGCGTTGCGTTACAGCCCGCGCGCAATCATTGGGGTATATCCTTATCCTGCCGCGCTGCATTTTTGAACTCTCAAGCTCTTGATGAGCTGTGCAGAAAAGCTCGATTACCATGGGATCACAACCAATCTCCCGCAAAAAAGCGGCTTCAGCGCAAATCCCGCGTGTGCCCTTCGATGCGGGTGGGGCATTTAATCTCCAGATTCTCATGTCGGACGCATGATGCCGGATCCAAAGTCACTTGGCTCTTGAGGCGTTGGCTGTCACGCAGGCGGAGTCTGATCGCTTGGCTTGACTTGATTTTGCAGATCAAACACCACATATCCAGTTGTACAGAGCGCCACAGAAAGCAGGCAAAGCGACTTTTCGATAAAAAGTGGTTTCGTAAAGCGGCGAACAAAATAAAACAGGAAAAATCGGGACACCGAACCTCCGCAGTAAAACGAACGATAAAACTTGATGAGAAAAGATGATTTGACGACAGGCCCCATGGCCTTGCATTTTCGCACGCTTGCCATACCGGCCGCTTTTGGGATGCTTTTCACAACACTCTATAACGTCGTAGACGTGTATTATGCGGGCCTACTTTCAACAGAAGCACAAGCTGGGCTTGCAATCGGATACCAAGCATTTTTCATCCTAATGGCGGTGGGATTCGGGCTTAGTTCGGCGCTCAGCACACTTGTCAGCAATGCCAAAGGCAGCGGCGATGCCGCCGAAGCCCAGCGCTACGTGGTGCAAGGCTTGGCGTTCGGCGGGGTTATCACCGCGTCATGCATGGTGATTGGCTGGTTCCTCGGGCCAGAACTTATCGTTTTGGTTTCTGAACCCGGGGCGTATCGCGACGCGGCGATGGGATATTTTTATTGGCTGATTTTTGCCCTGCCTGGATTTTTGCTGGCTTATGGCGGCAACGGAATCTTGCAGGCGCACGGCGATAGTCGCAGCATGCAACGTGCCCTTATGGCAGCGTTTATCGCCAACATTGGGCTCAACCCTCTGTTCATGTTCGGCCTTCCGGGCGTGTGGTCTGGCATGGGGTTTAATGGCATCGCTGCGGCCACCATCATCAGCCAAACAGGCGTCATGGTCTACATTTTGGTGCGCATCTTTCAGCTAGAGGTTATGCAGTCTGTTCAAATTAACGCTTTTCAACCTAACAAAGACAGCTTTAGGAAGATTTTTGCACAGCTGTTGCCTGCTGGCTCCGCAATGATAATCATGTTCATATCTGGCTTTGTTGTGCAGTTTGCACTCAAGACCTTTGGCGGCCACGCGGTTGCAGCTTACGGCGTTGCTTTGAGAATAGAGCAGATTTTGTTGTTGCCGGTTCTAGGGATGACCGGCGCGCTTTTGCCAATTGCAGGGCAGAATTTTGGTGCACAAAAATATGATCGGGTGCGCGAAGCTTTAAAATATTGTTGGGGTGTCGGCTTTGCAATGACTGCGCTTGCGACACCGATTTTATTTTTTGGCGGCACCTTTGTGATGGCGCTGTTCAGCAATGATCCAGATGTCATCCGCGCCGGCAGCAGCTATCTGCGTGTCGACGCCTTTTTATTTCCAATCTACATGATGCTTTTTTCGATCAACTCACTTCTGCAGGCGTTTAAACAGGCAATTTGGACACTTTGGATCAGCGTTTATCGTCAGGGATTTGCCGTGGCATTTTTTGTTTGGGTGTTCATAAGTTTCACAGATTTTGGCGTTCAGGGCGTTTGGTTTGGTATTGCCGCCGCCGTGACAAGCGGTTGGGTGCTGTCTCTTATCATCCTCCGCAATGTCGCCAGAACACAAATTGGCGGCTTACTACCCTCTGCACTGACAACCCCACCCCAACAGATCTGAAACGATACACTGCAAAACTATGCGCAATTATGTGGGCCGGCTCGCACCATGTTACAAGGCCGTCACGTTCCCACCGGATCGCACAATGCATAGCCGGCCCTTTTTGCTATGGCTCACGGTTATGCGGACGTGCCAGCGCCCCGCACATATTGATTGATCCATCAAATTAATGGGGCCAGCAAAAATTAACAGCTGTGATTTTAAAGACGCGCATTAACCGGGAAACTCCCAAATGCTCGCCGCATTTCAATATTCAATAGCCCGCTCGCAGGATGTATCGTCCGTTTGGTTGCATTGATTTCATATTAAGCTATCTATCCTTAAGAAATTTGCGAGACTTAAATGAACGACACCCCAGAGACACCCGCCCCAAAAGAACCCGCACGTAAGAAAAAGTCTGATGCGGCAATGAGCGGGATGGTCGCGACCTACGCGCTGCTATTCGCTTTTGCCTTTACCGCAATTATAGTTTGGATTTCAGCAGGCTAGGTTTAATGGACAATCACACCGCTCCTGACAGCGCGAACCGACAACGCTGCCCAAGATGTCAATCGCCCTTGACCACTGTTGTCGTTCACGGACATGAACAGTGCCTCATATGCAAGTCCAATATCTTCGAATGCTGCTCTGGCGAAACCTGCGACACGGGTCTCAACTCGTCGTTAGATCACCGCAGAACATAAAACTGGATCAATTGATCCCAAACTGACTGGCTTCTTTGAATTCCAACTGCGCTAAGCCATCAGCCGTGCAATCTATACCCTAACCATACCAGCTGTCACCGATGACCGCTCAGGTGATCAAAAAGTAGTCATGATTTTATTCAATGGCTTTTTGATTTTGGCCACTTTTGGTACTTTTGCATCAGGATCTGCGCGACCAACGGCAATGATCATCACAGGCTTTTCAGAACTTGGTCGCTCCAGCAGGTTATTTAAAAACTTCATCGGGTTTGGAGTATGGGTCAAGGCCACAAGCCCGGCGTGATGCAGCGCCGAAATAAGAAAGCCAGTTGCGATGCCAACACTTTCCGGAACATAGTAATTTTTGTATCTAGTGCCGTCGTCAAACTCACCCCACCGCTGCGCAAACACCACAATCAACCACGGTGCAACCGTCAAATGTGGCTTATCAGCATTGGTTCCGAGAGGTTCGAGCGCTTTAATCCATTCATCACCGCCCCCGCCCTCATAAAATTTTTTCTCTTCCTTTTCTGCAGCAAGCCGTATCTGACGTTTGATGTCCGGGTCTGAAATCGCAACAAAATGCCACGGCTGATGATTGGCCCCCGACGGCGCGGTACCGGCTGTGCGGATACACTCTTGTATAACAGCATCAGGAACAGCCGCGCTGTTAAAATCCCGAACACTGTGCCGCCGCTTCATGCGGTCATAGTAAGCCTCAGCTTCAAGCAACATCTCTGGGTTGCTGAGTGACATATGATCCGGAAGATCAAGTGTCTGATAGACTATTTTTTCCCGTGAAAACACTCTTACCCCCTGCGCGAGCTATGTCATTGACCCACATAGTAACTTGGCCACAAATACGCATATGTAACACTACACTATTTATAGAAATCAAACCGAAATAATGTAATTAAAAAATTGCTAACTCCAATCTTTATTTTTAAATTTAGAAAATCAGATCTTGGATGTCCACGCGACTCATCTGTGATGAAACAGCACACCCTCAAGCCCGCATTTGTTAAGTTGAAAACTTTTGGTTTCAGATTGCTCTCGATGCCACAAAACATGTACCTGTGAAATGCGGTTACCCGGGATGAATTACAGGGCCAAACCCATGAAAATCAAACTTTGGTATTTTTCAGAAACTCTGTATGACAGTACCGCTGCAATACCTTGAAGCCATTGCCGCCAATGTGGAGTGACCGATGACACAAAACGAAAGAACCGCAGCATCCCAGCAACAGAGGCAGCCACCCGCCAAAGCTTTGATGGAACAGGTACAGACCCGCGACGAAAGTCAGTTGTTTGACGGTGATGACACTATGTTCAAACACCTTGTCTTAGGCCTCAAAATCTATGGTGAATATGGTGTCGGACGCTCGACAAAATGGCTTTTCCACAATACGGACGCACAGGTCCACAGCGTCGATTCCGACGCTCGGTGGGTAAAGTCCGTCCGGCAGGAATGTCAGCACAGCGACCGGCTGCACCTGCAGTATTGTGACGTTGGCCCTGTTGGCGACTGGGGATGGCCGCTGGATGACACAGGCCGTGACAATTATGCGCATTATACCGCCGCTTGGTGGTCTGAAGGCATCAAACCCGATCTGGTCCTGATCGATGGCCGCTTTCGCGTCTGTTGTTTTTTAACATCTCTTAAATATGCAAAGACTGGCACAAAGATTATTTTCGACGATTATTTTAACCGACCCGAATATCATTTGGTCGAAGAATTCGTGAAACCTAGTGAGGCATGCGGTCGTCAGGCGCTGTTTATCAAGACCACCGACACCGACCAAAAAGACGCGGCACTAGATCGGGTCATTGCCCAATTTCAATTTATAAAAGAGTGACCTTGTACCGCGCTTTGCCAGTCCGGCGCTGATTTGGCCTCTGGCATTTATCTTAAAGACTGTGTAACCGATCCAGCATGATTAGATCTCTGACAATACGCCGCCCCGATGATTGGCACTTGCACCTGCGCGATGGGGCAATGCTCTCCGCGGTGCTGGCCGAAACCGCCCGTCACTTCGACCGCGCAATCATTATGCCGAACCTCGTGCCACCGGTCACAACCGGCGCGCAAGCCGCCGCCTACCGTGACCGAATTTTGGCCGCCCTGCCCGATGGTCAGACCTTTGAGCCATTGATGACGCTCTATCTCACCGAGGACACCGACGTTGATGACCTGACAGCGGCCCATGCCAGTGGATTGATAAAAGCCGTCAAGCTCTACCCCGCGGGTGCGACCACCAATTCCGCCTCAGGGGTGCATAACTTTGACAAAATCCGCCCCATACTTGAGCGTATGGCTGAAATAGGCTGCCCGTTATGTGTTCACGGCGAAGTTACAGATCCCGAGGTTGATATCTTCGACCGCGAGGCGGTTTTTATAGATCGCGTGTTGACACCGTTACGCCGTGACACACCCGGTTTGCGCGTGATTATGGAACATATCACCACCTCGGATGCGGTTGAGTACGTCAAGGACGAGACCGACAATCTGGCCGCCACCGTGACCACGCACCATCTGATGATCAATCGCAATCACATTCTGGCCGGTGGCATAAAGCCGCATTATTACTGCTTACCGGTTGCAAAACGTGAAACTCACAGGGTAGCCCTGCGCAAAGCAGCAACGTCCGGCAATGCAAAATTTTTCCTTGGTACCGACAGTGCCCCCCATGTGGATGCCGCCAAAGAACAGGCCTGCGGGTGCGCCGGATGTTTCACCGCCACCAACACCATGGCCATTCTGGCGCATGTTTTCGAACAAGAGGCCGCGCTTGAGCAGCTAGAGGCTTTCACCTCGCTGAACGGTCCAGCCTTTTACGGCTTGCCGGTAAATACCGGCAGCATGATCCTGACAAAGGGCGAAGTGGTACGATTCCCCGACAAGATCGCAACAAAAGACGGCCCCATCACAGTGTTCGACCCCGGCGTCGATATTCATTGGCAGGTCACACAATGATCTTTTATCCGACCGGCATGCCCATCTGCCCCACAACAGATTACACCCGCTGCCGCAACCTTTGGCGAAAGGGCCCCGAATGAACATCTCTGCCACCCAGTCATCGCAAGAAATTGCCCGCCTCTCAGCACGGATGTTGCTGGAAATAAAGGCCGTGCATTTCAATGCCACTGATCCTTTCACCTTGGCCTCTGGTCTGCCCAGCCCAACCTACATCGATTGTCGCAAGGTGATCTCATTCCCTCGGGTGCGGAACGCGCTGATGGATTTCATGTGCCAGACCCTGACCCGTGATGCTGGTTTTGAGGCGTTTGACAATATCGCCGGTGGGGAAACAGCCGGTATTCCGTTTGCCGCATTGGTGGCCGAACGCCTGGCGCTGCCAATGAGTTATGTCCGTAAAAAGCCCAAGGGTTACGGCCGCAACGCCCGCATAGAGGGCAACATGTTTGAGGGTCAACGGGTCTTGTTGGTCGAAGACCTGACCACCGACGGCGGTAGCAAACTGTCATTCGTCGACGCGATACGCGAGACCGGTGCCTCTTGCAGCCACACGGCAGTGATCTTTAATTATGGCATTTTTCCTGAGACCAAGAAGGTTCTCGGCGACCACGGCGTCACCCTACACGCTTTGTGCACTTGGTGGGATGTTTTGGCCGAAGCCAAAGCCCAACAAGTGTTTGACACCAACACCCTGAACGAGGTTGAGCAATTCCTGCAAGCGCCCCGTGACTGGCAGGACGCACATAAATAAGTCCCGAGATCCAAACCTCGAAAACAATTTCTATTGGCAGGAATGTCCCCAGCACACACAAAATGCTGGGGTCTGGGCCTGTTTTATGCTATATGCTGTAGGTCAATCCTATCCACAACTTATCCACAGAAACATACAATTTGCACAGGCAAGCCTTGGTGGATTACCACCATCTGGGATAAACGCGGGGCACCATCATGAACGAGATCACGGCCTTCAATGCCACCGGCGCCAATATTGAAGCCCCGGAAACCATGCCGCATTCGATTGAGGCCGAGCAACAGCTTCTGGGCGCGATCCTGACCAATAACGATATCTATGATCGCATCGAATCGATCATCGGACCCGAACATTTTTTTGATCCAGTGCACGCCCGTATCTTTGAAATTTCTGCCAGCCGCATCAAGAAAAACAACCTTGCCTCTCCGGTGACACTCAAAGCCTTTATGGAGGATGATGAGGGTCTGAAAGAACTGGGCGGCCCTGCCTATCTGGCCCGTCTTGCTGGCGCGGCGATTTCAGCTTTTGCCGCGCGTGATTATGCGCAGATGATCTATGATCTGGGTATCCGCCGCGACCTGATCGGTCTTGGCCAAGATATTGCCGCCAAAGCCGCCAAGGTAGACGTTGATCAGGAACCTGCCGAACAGATCATCGAAGCGGAGCAAAAACTATATAAGCTGGCCGAACAAGGCCAATCGGAAAGCGGGTTTCAGTCGTTTCTGAAAGCCGTCACCGACGCCGTTAATGTTGCCAACGCCGCCTATCAACGCGAAGGTGGCATGTCAGGCGTTTCGACAGGCTTGATCGATATGGATAAAAAACTGGGCGGTTTGCATAAATCCGATCTGTTGATCCTTGCTGGCCGACCCTCGATGGGCAAAACCTCACTGGCCACCAATATCGCGTTCAACATTGCCAAGACCTACCGGCGCGGCACCCGTCCCGATGGCAGTGAAGGTGCCGTTGAAGGTGGGGTTGTTGGGTTCTACAGCCTCGAGATGAGCGCCGAGCAACTGGCCGCTCGGATCCTGTCCGAGGCCTCAGAAGTGCCATCTGAACAAATCCGCCGTGGCGATATGACCGAAGGCGAATTTCGCCGCTTTGTCGATGCCGCCAAAAGCCTTGAGGCCTGCCCGCTGTATATCGACGACACGCCGGCGCTGCCAATCTCTCAGCTGGCCGCCCGAGCGCGGCGTCTCAAACGAACCCATGGGTTGGATGTTTTGATTATCGATTATCTGCAACTGGTACGCCCTGCCAGCGCCAAAGACAGCCGCGTCAACGAGGTGTCCGAGATCACTCAAGGTATGAAGGCCATCGCTAAGGAATTGGATATCCCGGTGATTGCGTTGTCACAACTGTCACGGGCGGTGGAAAACCGCGAAGACAAGCGGCCGCAATTGTCTGATCTGCGCGAATCCGGCTCAATCGAGCAGGATGCCGATGTGGTGATGTTCGTCTTCCGCGAAGAATATTATAAAGAACGCGAAAAACCGAGCGATAACGAGCTGGATAAGATGGCAGCTTGGCAAGACGATATGGAGCGCTTGCACGGCCGGGCCGAAGTGATTATCGGCAAGCAACGCCACGGCCCGATTGGCACGGTCGATCTGAGCTTTGAAGGGCGGTTTACCCGATTTGGCAATCTGGTCAAACCCTGGCAACAAGGCGGAGATCAGGGGTATTAACTCCGGCGCAAAGACTGTTGGGCGCCGCATGCGGATAGAATGCGCATCCCATTAGGATTATTAAATTATAAATATACACCTTTAGATTGATTTTAATTTCTATTCCTGATAGATGGTCCTAATGTAACAGATTAGCACATTTTATTGGCCGTACCCCCTTCTCTAAGCCACGCTGATATTGCGACCCATTTCCCCTACCCTGTGACGATATCAACCTTTTCAACAGGGTCAAGAACCGGACTTTACCATGCAGAACCCACTGAAAATCCGGCGTGCAACCCCCAGTGACCTACCGTTGATCACACGGTTTACAGACCTGCTTGCCCGCTTTCACGGTGACAGCTATATCTGCGATCCCGCTGTCATCATGCGCGATGTGTTTGGGCCCATAAGCGGCGCTCGAGTGTATTTTGGCGAACATGAAAACCGCGCAATTACTTATGCAGTCTGCACGACAGAGATCGCTCTACACCGCAATCAACGCCGCCTGCATATCCATTTATTCCATGTTCTCAAGGCCCACCGGCGCACAGGTGTCGCGCAGCAGATGGTGACATATCTGCAGCAGGTGGCGCAACTTGAGGGGGCCAGCGCCCTAACTGTTAGCGCCGATCTGCAAAACGAGGCGGCGCAACAAAGTTATCTGGCAATGGGCTTTAAGCGCCGCGCGCTGACTGGCGCATATTTCTTAAAGAGCTTTTAATCTGACAGTTCTGCACCCCTGCGCAGGTTCGCCAAAGCGTCATCACCTTTGGCTGCGTGCCATGTGAACAATACTGATCCATTTTACCCGACCCAAACGCCGCTTTGTGCTTGACCTTACCGGCGCGCCAATCAAGAACAAGATATGAGCACCGCAACACTCCGTATTGATCTGCAAGCATTGGCCGCCAATTGGCAGGCGCTGGATACCCTAGGCAGCTGCGAGACCGCAGCGGTTGTTAAGGCAGACGGCTATGGGTTGGGCAGCGCACAGGTCGCAACAGCTTTGGCTAAGGCAGGGGCCCGCAAGTTTTTTGTCGCGGTCGCCGAAGAGGGCGTGGCGGTGCGTAACGCCCTTGGTCCCGACCCCAAAGTCTTCGTGTTTTCAGGTCACATGGCTGGAGATACAGACCTGTTGCAACAAGCTGGCCTGACGCCGCTGATCAATTCCACCCAACAGTTGCAGCGCCATCTTCAGGCCCTGCCCGGCCACGATTTTGGCTTGCAACTGGACACAGGGATGAACCGCCTCGGACTAGAGCCGTCTGACTGGCAGGATCTGCGCCAGCAGGCTTTAGCGCATGACCCGGTGCTGGTTATCAGCCATCTGGCCTGTGCCGATACGCCCAATCACGCGATGAATGCAACACAGCTTGCATGCTTTCGCGACATGACCGACGATTTACAGATCCCGCGTTCGCTCTCTGCAACCGGCGGGATACTTCTGGGGCCAGAATATCATTTTGACCTGACCCGCCCCGGCATCGGTCTGTACGGCGGGGCCCCCTATTCTGTCGCCCACCCTGTGGTGTCGCTGTCGCTGCCAGTGATCCAGATCCGGGACGTTATGGAGGGCGAATCCGTCGGCTATGGCAATACGTGGTCTGCCAAACGGCCCAGCCGTATCGCTACTGTTTCGGCCGGCTATGCCGACGGTTTGATCCGGGCCATGGGGCCACATCTGTCGCTGTTTGACGGTGCCACAGCCTGCCCGATCGTGGGACGCATTTCGATGGATTTGATCACTGTCGATGTCACCGAACTGACCCAAGTACCGGACGCGCTTTCCATGCTCAACACGCATCAAACGATCGAACGCCTCGCCGAGGCTGCAGGCACCATTGGCTATGAAATTCTGACGTCGCTGGGGGCCCGCTACAACCGGGTCTATATGAGTTCATGAACCCGCTTAGCCCCCTTGCCGCCGTCGGCCGCTCGGTTCTGGCGCTGTTACAGCAGATCGGTCAGGTCAGCCTGTTCGCCGCCAATACTCTGTCACATCTGGTGCGCCCGCCGTTCTATCCGCGTGAATTTCTATCAGCGCTGTTTCAAATTGGATGGTTATCGCTGCCGGTTGTCGGCCTGACCGCCTTTTTCACCGGAGGGGCATTGGCTCTGCAAATCTATGCTGGCGGTGCCCGGTTTAACGCCGAGGCGGTGGTGCCCTCTATTGTGGCTATTGGTATGGTACGCGAACTGGGTCCTGTGCTTGGCGGTTTAATGGTTGCGGCCCGGGTGGCCAGCTCGATCGCCGCTGAACTGGGCACGATGAAGGTCACCGAACAAATCGACGCGCTTGTAACACTCTCAACCGATCCAATGAAGTTTCTGACGCTGCCCCGCGTGCTGGCTGCAACGCTGGCCATGCCGGTTCTGGTAGCAGTTGGCGACACGATTGGCATCATGGGGGGCTATCTGGTTGCCGTGGCGCGGCTTGAGTTTAACGCCGCAACTTATCTGTCTAATACTGTTGATTTTTTACAGCTTTGGGACATACTCTCAGGGCTGGTCAAAGGCGCAGTCTTTGGCTTTATCGTCGCGTTGATGGGCTGTTATTACGGCATGACATCAGGGCGGGGTGCGCAAGGGGTTGGACGGGCAACAAAAACCGCCGTGGTCGTAGCCAGCGTGCTAATTCTGGCAGCCAACTACCTCTTGACCGAGGTGTTTTTCTCCGCATGATTGAGCTGACCAATATCCACAAGCGCTTTGGCGCAAACAAAGTACTTCAGGGAACCTCACTGACGGTCCCAAAAGGCTCGTCTTTGGTGATTATTGGTGGTTCGGGAACCGGAAAATCAGTCACGCTTAAATGTATCTTAGGACTGGTCAAACCCGATAGCGGCACAATTAAAATTGAGGGACGCGACATCAGCAGCGGCGACCGCGACGCCTTCCTTGCCCGTTTTGGCATGCTGTTTCAGGGCGCGGCACTGTTTGATTCGATCCCGGTTTGGCAAAACGTGGCATTTCGCCTGTTGCGCGGCTCGCTCAAACGGCCCTTGAGCGAGGCCCGCGAGATCGCGATTGAAAAGCTGCGCCGTGTCGGATTAACTCCTGATGTGGCGGATAAATTTCCCGCAGAGCTGTCTGGTGGCATGCAAAAACGCGTCGGTTTGGCCCGGGCAATCGCCGCCGAGCCCGAGATCATCTTCTTTGACGAACCCACCACGGGTCTTGACCCGATTATGGCCGGGGTGATCAATGAATTGATCCGCGAAATCGTTGTAGAAATGGGCGCCACGGCGATGACCATCACCCACGATATGACCTCGGTGCGGGCGATTGCCGACACCGTTGCCATGCTGCATGACGGGGTGATCAAATGGACTGGCCCGGTGGCCGAAATGGACACCTCCGGCGATCCCTATTTGGACCAGTTCATCAATGGGCGCGCCGAGGGGCCAATCGAGGCGGTGCGCTAAGCCCCCCAGACAAACCCATATTATGACAGGTTGGCCTCAGATTAATTGCCCTAGCCTGCGGTCAGATAAGGGATCGTGCCCGCAATATCTGTGTCGTCAATCATCTGAAAACTGTTGATTCCGCCGGCTTGTCGGGCTTTTCCATAGGGTGCGTAATCGGGATCTGTGGCAAACGCTGCAACAGCAGCCGCATCTGGAAACTGCAGGATCGCAATTAAAGTATTGCCGCGGTCTTCCCCTTCCAGAACTGTCACATTGCCACTGCGGGACAAGTATTTCCCCCCGTGTTTTTCGACGATTGGGTGCACGTTGGCGGCGTAATCAGCCACCCAACTGTCATCAGTCACTTTGATTTCTGCAATTAAAAAGACACTCATAGGATCATCCTCGATTGATTAGTTTCTGTATCTTTCAGCAATAGATCAGATAGGGTGAGAAAACACCTTATTAATGCGCGCCATTAATACGCGCCCAAAGCGCAGGTTATCAGACCTGAGAATCCATGCTCGACCGCATACGTCCCGAATTGATCAGCCAGATCGCCAGACAAAAAGCGACAGGGCTTGTCTGCACAAAAGCTACGCCTACTTGCAAAATGATCTATGCCATATAAAGGGTGCTTCATGTCCCGGATAAAACAGATCAATCTCTGCCTGCTGGTGCTGTTTCCCTGCGCCTGGTGCGCCCCGTTGCTGCGGGCGGGGTTGCTGCCACTGTTCGGACTGTCGGAAATCACCTTGATGACCGGTTTGCAAAGTCTGTGGCAGAGCGACAAATTCCTCGCCATCATCGTATTTCTATGCGCGTTCCTCGCCCCCTATATTAAAACAATCGGGTTGGCGCTGGTACATTTCAACCGAATTTCAAATCAAATTTTACCATTGCTGATCCTACTTGGCAGGCTGGCAATGGCCGAGGTGTTCCTCATCGCGCTCTATATCACGGTGATCAAAGGCATTGGCATCGGCACAGTCGAAACCGCATGGGGCCTTTATTTGTTAACGGGGTGTATTTTGACCTCGCTCGTGCTGAGCCATTTGACGGCACGGCAGCACTAGGGCAGTAAGGCGTCATGGCAAAACAAAAATCTTTTTCCTGTGCCGCCTGTGGTGCGGTTTCGACCAAATGGGCCGGCCAATGCGAAGCCTGTGACGCGTGGAATACCATCACAGAAGACAGCGGGTTATCAACTGGGCCAGCCAAAAAATCTCTTGGAGCCAAGCGCGGCAGTAAGATGGTGCTGAGCGATCTAAGCAGTACCGAGGCACCACCGCCGCGCACCCGTAGCGGTGTGGTCGAATTGGATCGGGTGCTCGGAGGCGGGCTGGTCCCCGCCTCTGCGATCCTAGTTGGGGGGGACCCGGGCATTGGAAAATCGACGTTGTTGTTGCAGGCTGCAGCGCATTTTGCCCGTGCTGGTCTGAAAACGCTGTATGTTTCAGGCGAAGAGGCCAGCGCGCAGGTGCGCATGCGCGCCCAGCGGCTTGGGCTCGCTTCGGCCCCTGTACAGCTGGCCACCGAAACAAATTTGCGCGACATCCTGACCACGTTAGACGCTGAAAAACCGCAGTTGGTCATCATCGATTCCATTCAGACCATGTGGGCAGATCATGTCGACAGCGCCCCGGGCAGCGTTTCGCAGGTGCGCGCAGCCGCCCATGAATTGACCAGTTTTGCCAAGCGCAAAGGCGTCTCGGTGGTGCTGGTGGGGCATGTCACAAAAGACGGCCAGATCGCCGGGCCGCGGGTGGTCGAGCATATGGTTGATACAGTGCTGTATTTCGAAGGTGAGCGCGGTCATCAGTTTCGGATCCTCAGAGCCGTCAAAAACCGCTTTGGCCCAGCCGATGAAATCGGCGTGTTTGAAATGACAGGGCGCGGACTGGCCGAAGTGGCCAACCCATCAGCGTTGTTTTTATCCGAGCGCGGCAACGCAAGCCCGGGATCGGTGGTGTTTGCCGGTATTGAGGGCACCCGCCCCATGTTGGTGGAATTACAAGCTCTCGTGGCCCCGTCGCCTCATTCACAGCCACGGCGCGCCGTGGTTGGCTGGGACAGTGGCCGTCTTGCAATGATTCTTGCCGTGCTTGAGGCACGCTGCGGCATCCCCTTTGCCGGTCTTGATGTCTATCTCAATGTTGCCGGCGGGATGAAAATATCCGAACCTGCCGCCGATCTTGCAGTTGCTGCCGCACTTTTATCGGCACGCGAAGACAGCAGCCTTCCAGCCAATACAGTGGTTTTTGGCGAAATAAGCCTTTCTGGTGCGCTGCGACCGGTCAGTCAGACAGAAAACAGGTTGAAAGAAGCGCAAAAACTTGGTTTCACGGGGGCCATCACACCTGCAGGTGCGGCATCGCGTGGCGACACCCAGATGAACGTAACGCAAGTGGCAGATTTACCCGGCTTGGTCGGGGATATATTTGGCGCCGGTTAGCCGGTAAAGAAAGGCAAACGAAAAGATGGATAGTTTCACCATCGTTGATGGTATCGTCGCGGCCGTGGTCGTTCTATCAGCCCTTTTGGCGTTTTCACGCGGTTTTACGCGCGAGGCGATGGCGATTGCCGGCTGGGTCGTTGCGGCCTATTTGGCGACATTTTTTTCTCCTGCAGCCGTGCCACTGGTCAAAGAGATTCCTGTTGTTGGCGATTTCCTCGCAGACAGTTGCGAATTGTCGATCATCGTTTCATTCGCTGTGATTTTTGCGGTTGCTCTGGTGGTCGTATCGCTGTTCACGCCACTTTTATCCTCTCTCATGAACAACAGCTATGTGAGCCGAATTGACCAAGGTTTGGGCTTTTTATTTGGGGTTGCACGGGGCATTCTTTTAATCGCGGTAGCATTTTTTGTTTATAATGTCGCGCTCACCTCACAGAGCTTTGCAGCCATTGACGACAGCCGCTCGGCGCAGATTTTTGGGGATCTCACACTCAAAATAGAAGAGCGCAATCCAGAGCTGGCGCTTGGCTGGATAACCGAACAATATGAAAATATTGTCGGCCACTGCATGATAACAAACTAATTTGATCCAGCGCTGCGGACCGCGCATGCGCCGGCCCTCTGAACGACAACCGGCCTGCCAGACCGGCCTGACTGGCAAAGCCGGTTGAATCTGTTTGGGGGATACCATAGGTTTTTCTTGTCTCAAAAAATTCCTTCGACCAACTGTAAAACAAGCTCTCTGCGATCCCCTCGCGACGGCACAAAACTGCGATACTTTCTTCGCCCGTAGCCCAGCCAAAACAATGCGGATCTTTTCTTCCGAGGAATATGAATGCCAGGTCTTGCGAAGGATGTTCTTAACCACCTTGTCGGACGCGGGTTTCGATCTCTGTGCTTTCTTCGTCATCTCGATCTCCTAATCGATTAGATGAACCAGAAATCCTACCTTATTCAAACCCTCATATTTATCTCATAAGCGCTGACGTCAGACACTTGCAGATATCAAGTAAACTATTCTTGTGATAGGACAGCGGACCACAGGGGCGCTGTAGACGAGACGCTTGTATCCCCGCCAATAAGCCAAGGACGCAGAAAGTAAAACAGCGTCAAAACCCAACCACCAGCAAGCCCACGCCAATCGCCAAACAGCTCACCCGCTTGGCAAGATGTTTTTGTCCGATAATCGCATAAGATACTGCCGCCAGAGAGACCAAAATCTTGGCGAAGGCCAGCAGCGATAACACCGGCGTGCTATCTATCGTAAGTAAATGGGGATGTACGATCATCCCGATCGGGATAAGGTAAAGACCGATGCCAAGTGACATCGCCGTAACCGCCACTTTACCCCAGTTCTCGCCAACCATACCCGCGGCGATAAAAACCCCGCCGCAGACAGGCGGAGTGATTGTTGACAGTAGAGCATACCAGAAAATAAAGAGATGCACCGTCAGGGGTGCCAGCCCCAGATCGATCAACGCGGGGCCTGCGACGGATACACAAATTACATAGGCTGCGGTCGTTGGAACCTCCATGCCCAGAAACAGGCAGGCCAATGCCGTCAAAAGTAAAGCCGGCCAAATACGTCCCCCAGAAAATGACAAGATCAAGGACGTCACTTTAATACCGAGACCCGTAATCGACAAAACACCGATAACGATAGAGGCGCAGAGAATGATTGAGGCGATCATCGCAATCTGCTTGCCAGCGGTCAGACTTGCCGCGCAGAGCTTTCTCACCGCCACCACCGCATCAAATTTCAGTTTGCCGTCAACAAACAGAAGGCCGGCAGCAACCAAAATGGCGACGGCTGCTGCGTATTGCGGGGTAAAGCCATGAAACATGACGATCAGCAGGGTTGAAAATGGCACCAGGAAAAAACACGCGGTTATAAGAACTGTGCGCGCGGCCGGGCGCGCTGCATCTTCCATTGGTTTCAAGCCATAGCGGACCGCGTATATGTCGACGCCAAACCAGACCGCAAAGAAGAACAGCAAAGCCGGCAAACTGGCGGCGATGATTATACTCGAATACGGAATGCCGGTCAGTTCCACCATCACAAAGGCACCAGCTCCCATCAGCGGCGGCATGATTTGCCCGCCCGAAGATGCGACAGCCTCAACCGCTGCAGCAATCCGCTTGGGATAGCCAAGCGTTACCATCGCTGGCAGCGTAACCATTCCTGTCGATGCCACATTCGCAGAGGCAGAACCTGAAATAGATCCGAATAGGGCTGAGGAAAGGACAGAGACTTTGGCAGCGCCACCACGCAACCGCCCCGCGACATAGGACGCCACATTCATAAAACCGGCACCGGCTTCGCCTGCATTTAGCACGGCGCCAAAAATGACAAATACCGCGACAATTGCGACCGAGACGCCTGTAAGACTTCCCCAAATGCCCCCCTCTGCAATCGTCATCGTGCCGAGAAAACTCATCAAAGGTGTCCCAGGATGACCGAACTCTCCGGGTATGTGCTGGCCCAAAAGACCATACAGTAAGGCCGAGACAGCAAGCAGAGGTAACGGCCAACCGATGGCCCGCCGGGCCATCTCTAATACCGTGATCAGCAGCCCCACGGCGATGACAGTTTGTACCCCGCCGTTAAGATAGCCGTATTGGTCAAGTAGGGCGCTGTGATTGAACGCGATCCACAGACAGGCCGCGACACCGACAATCGTAAAGCCCCAATTCACAAATTTGGCGCGCCCAGATGTCGTCTGGAAAAGAAATATCCACGGGATGACCAATGCCATATGCAGTGGACGGGACACCAGATTGGGTATTAGTCCAGAGAAAATCAGCCAGAGATGAAACACGATCGAAACGCTCCCAAGGAGCACCCAAATCGATCTTTTGAAAATGTCAAAACGCATGATGTTTAAATCGACCACTAAGACAGAAGTGGTCGATCAACCTATTTTTTGTGGACGTTTAATGATGCTGAGCCAGTGTGGCACCTGCTTCCTTATAATAGCGAATCGCACCCGGATGAATTTCGGTGAGAATGTTGCTCAGCATGTCCATAGACACGCCGTTCCACCACTGTGCCGCGGCGCCAAGCGCGCCTTTGTTTTCCCAGTAGGTTTTGGTCAAGGCATAGGCTGTGTCGTTGTCCATGTCTGTGGTTGCAAATGCGACCACCGGCAGAGATGTGGTCACTATATCTGCGGATTGGCCGGCATAGGTATTGGCCGGAATAACAAGCCGAGTGCGTTTGGACTGTTTGACCTGATCTTCATTCAGCGAGATCACCGTCGCTCCGGCAGATGCCGCCGCCTCGATCACGTTTGGTGCGGGAAAAGAGCCCGCTGTGACAAAGCCGTCGATCTGGCCGTTTTTGAGTGCTGGCACCGCATTGGACAGCTCAACTTCTGCCAGAGTTACTTTGCCTTCGAGACCAAACATCTTGAGATATTTCGCCCCTTCTTTGGCACCAAAAGACCCTTTTCCAAGCAGAATAGTTTTCCCTTCCATGCCGGCAAAATCCGATACACCAGAATCTTTGGACATAACAAAATGCATTGTTAAAGAGGGGATCGGAAACAACGCGCGAATTTCCGCAAATCTGGGGTTGTTTTTATCTTTGAACATGGCTTTACCGCCCCGGGCCAGCTTTACCAGCACTGGCGGAGTGGTGAAGACATAGTTCCCTTTGCGGCCAATAACCTCCATCACGTTTTGCACCGAGCCCTGGCTCTCTTCAACCGTCACAATCACATCACCATTAGACCCGGCTTTCATCCCCTGCGCGATCTGCACTGCCATCTGGTAATAAGACGACGTGGATTTTGCTGATTTATAAGTAACCCGCGTTTCCGCCAAAATCAGAGATGCAGGCAGCACCAACAGGCCCGCGACAAAAATTCTGATGAGTGATTTTAGCATTGATTTCCCCCCTAAAAGCTTCACTGTTTGGAAGCAAGACTGTTGTTTTAGTGTCATTTTTCTGACGTTAAGACCCTATATTTTTTCCGTTGAATTGCAAGTTTGGTTTTAAAGGCGCAGCTTGTATGCCTTTAATACACATTTTTGAGTACAGTCATAAAATTCCTAAACAATTCTTGACTTCCAAGGTTAGTTGAAAAAATTGCACTGTCGGGTTGGTGTGAACAGTCTCAAACCTCCAGAAAACTTCCATCCTTCTAAAGAAAAGGAAGCTTTTTTATGAGTGTTTTTAATCCTTATCAAAGGAGAAAGAAATCGGTTGGATGTTCTACCATAACCCCGTTGACGACGTTGAAGCTGAAATCAAACGAATGTGCACATCTGATTCAGATGAAATGTCTCAATTTCCAGTCTACATTACACATCATGGATCGACTTGGTACGTTGCGATAAAAGCCACTTTTAAAAATAAGGTACGCGACAACTTAAGATACAAGAGTGATTTAACCGGATCATTTATTTTTGCCTGTGAGTTTTAAACGAAACGAAGCAACGGTGAATGGGGCTACAAGGCAATCGCAGAATCTAGTGGGCCTTCCGAAGCCCCATTCACCTCTCAAACTGATAAATATGCTCAGCCCAACAACTGCTGAGTCTGCACTTGAATGGCGCGCAAAATGTCAAAAAATACTGCAATGAAATCGCGCAAATTGCTTCATGGCGACATAATAGAATTTTCAAAATCCCTCTCATGCACAGATGGTAAAACGAAAGCATACAGGGAACCCCCTCTATTTTAACCTGATTTGATCTACGATTATTGCGCGAGGCTGACGATGTGGCTGGTGCGATATGAGGATTTTGTAGATGAGCAAGCGACGGGGTGGACGTGGTTCCAAATACACGGATGATTTCTAACGTAAGCTAGGAGCGGAAAGCCGGACCGCTGGTATAAGTGTTCCGTTGGTTGCCAAGCAGCTCGGCGTGGGCACCAACCGGATTCATGCGGATCGCAGTGA
>ERZ802830.1127-NODE-1127-length-25952-cov-10.2598_pt1 | contig 25952 bp, 21 predicted proteins | sample MGYA00345654_ERZ802830 | MGnify/ENA primary metagenome ERZ802830 (study PRJEB30503, sample SAMEA104212375) | marine metagenome | biome: Westerlies Biome; feature: [SRF] surface water layer (ENVO:00010504) within the epipelagic zone...; material: water...
TTGATCGCGGTCATCATTTGCATTGTGGTTTTGGTGATGGGCAACAGCTCTGAATCTAAGAAATATAGCGAATTTGAAAAGTAAAATCATGGCAGGCCGCGAAGGCCTGCCGTTTTTTAAGACAAGACGAAGTAAAGAGGCTAATCGAGGTTTTCACTTAAGCGATGGTTGATCAGAATGGCAAAAAATAAAGCTAGTATTTTGATAATTCTCAGCGACTCGTGACCGGCGGCCGTCAATCTTTTAAAAGAATAGATAATCGTCTACCCGAACAAAAGCTATAATTATATAAGTGGCTTATGGATGATCAAAGAAATTATAAATGTAAAAGCAGCATCTCAATCAATCAATTGCATTAGTTGGAATTATCTAATCTCACTTAAAGAGCAATAAAATTTTTAAAATTATATTTCTAACGCATGCTATAAATAAATATAGATTATAATTTTTTTTTGCGTTGAGAAATTATAATTTCTCAATCTTTGAAAACCAAATTGATTACAAGTATGATGAAAGGATTAGAAAAACTAACTGATAGATTTTAAATATTTTGTAATATACAAAATTTTGCAGATCGAAGATTTTTGAAAGATTCACAGTCCCTTTCAAAATGAAAATTATAAAAGATTGTACTTAAGGTATTTATGGAGATTTAATTAAAAGCTCATTGTTTCTTTGTCTGTTTCTTGATCTAAACAATCATATTTCTTAACTTTTCAAAATAATATTTGATCTCAGTTTAATTCCCTATTGACAAACTTTGACGTTTTCGACCACCATAATAGAATCGCGATCATGGAAGATTGCTGTCGTCCCCCGTTGTAGGGGTTGTTGCGCATCGTAGCGTGCTTTCGGAACCAAAAACTTCTAAATTATTCATACTTTTAAGCATCATAGTGTGAAATTTTAGGAGTTTCGTTGTCAAAAAGCAAACTCATAAAATTACTTTCAATATGACACCTATTTTGGCTGAAGTTCAGTCTTAATGTCTAATGCTGGATCGAGGACTTTACTATGGGATTAAGTGACCAATATGAAAATGAAGGTACCGCACAATATCGAGTTGCTTGTGACGTGGGAGGAACATTTACAGACGTTTGTTTCCTTGACGAGAAGACCGGAAAAGTACACGTGGCGAAGACCCCAACAACCCCCGACCCGATAGATGGTATATTTGAGGGTATTAAACTGGGAGGCGTTCAACTGAAGGACGTAGCCCTTTTCTCTCACGGAACGACATTAGCTACAAATGCGCTTATAACCCGTAGATTTCCGCCAGCATTGATGATAACAACTAAAGGTTTTCGCGACGTAATTGAAATAAGGCGGGGAACCAGAGATGATTGCTGGGATGCCTACAAAGAGATGGCTCAACCATATATAAGACGAAGTGATCGATTGGTAATCGATGAGCGCATAGATTACTCCGGCAAAGTCTTGAAAGGAATTGATAGAGATGATGCTGCTGAACTTTGCAGAATTATTAAAAAACGCGATGTAACTAACATTGCGATCTGTCTAGTTAACTCTTTTACAAATCCTGAAAATGAGGGAGCCTTAAGGGACATAATTTTATCATTAATTCCAGACGCAACCATATCGCTATCTAGCGATATAATGCCTGAAATATTTGAACATGAGAGATTTAACACAACCGTTGCCAATGCTGTGCTTTCGCCAGTCGCAGGGGAATATTGTTCTGCTTTGCAAAAGAAAATGGAAGAAAGGGGTTATCGAGAAGACGTATTATTATTGCACTCTGGAGGAGGGGTAATGACTGCAGCAGGAGCAAAAAAGTTCCCTGCTAGAATGTCAGCTTCTGGAATTGCGGCTGGGGCAATCGCTTCACGGTTCATTGCCAGACTAGTCGGATTCGAAAATTCAATCAGTCTGGATATGGGCGGAACTTCAACAGATATTTCGTTAGTTGATCGTGGTGAGCTCCCAATCACCAATGATTGGCATGTAGAATATGGCTACCCTATAAGATTTCCATCAGTTGAAGTTCTGACGATCGGTGCTGGAGGGGGGTCTTTAGCCTGGATTGACAGGGCAGGCTCATTGCGCAACGGCCCGCAATCAGCGGGTGCCACTCCAGGGCCTGTCTGTTATAATCGTGGTGGCACCGAGCCAACTAACACAGACGCAAATGTTTTTCTTGGACGTCTTGGTACGAAATTAGCTGGAGGAACGATAGATCTGGATTCTACTATTTCGGAAGGTGCTATTTGTAAAAATATCGCAGACCCTTTGAAGATTGAAACTGAAGACGCTGCTATCTCTATTTTGCAGGTTGCTAATGCAAATATGTCGGACGCTGTGCGTTTGGTTTCTATTAGAAAAGGGTATGATCCAAGAGATTTTGCATTGGTAGCTTTCGGAGGAGCAGGCGCTTTGCATGGAGCCGCTCTCTCCAAAGATCTAAATATACCGACGGTTTTAATACCGCCAAACCCCGGCATAACATCGGCTCTTGGCTGCTTATTAGTTGACATAACACACGATATTTCACGCATGTATTTGAGCAACGTTAAAGATATACAAGTTGACGAATTAAATTCCGCCTTTTTAGAATTGGAAAAGGAGGGTTTTGAAAGACTATCAAACGAAGGCGTAAGCCAGAACGATATGATCTTTCAAAGAGTACTTGATATGAGGTATTTAGGACAATGGCGTTCCATGTCTGTAAATATGCCTTCTAATATTAGATCGCTGGATGATGCAATTTCTCAATTCCATGAAGAACACGGCAGAGAGCACAATTACTCCAGGCCGGGTGCTGAGGTAGAAGTATACAAAATCCAAGTAAACGCGACTGGTCTCACTCCTAAGGCGGAAATAGCCGTTCATGAAATAATTGATAGCCCTCTACCTGAGCCCCACGCTTATCGAGACATAAGGTTTGACGAAGAGGAAAAAAGGGTCAGTACTCCAATTTTCCTAAGAGAGGAATTACATCCGGGTGCTTGCCTTGACGGGCCAGCAGTAATTGAACAGCTTGATTCTACTATATTAATCCCACCTGGATTTGTAGCAGAAGTTGATAAGCACTTAATCATAAAAATGCAGCAAAAGTGAAAGGTATAACGAAATGCCATTAGACTCTAAAGAAACTGTGCTTGATCCGGTAACTTTTGAAGTATTGAAAAATGCCTACGTAAACATAGTGGATCAGATGGCAGAACAGATTCTAAGAACCTGTTATTCGTTTGTAATTTATTCCCGTGACTTTTCTTCGGCGCTTTGTGATCCAACTGGCGATACGGTTATGCAGGGTAGCGGTGATATAGCCGCCCATGTTGGAACTTTGCATTATACTGCCAAAGCAGTTATTTCTAAATTTACTGATGATATACATCCTGGAGATGTATTTGTAGTTAATGATGTTTACCAAGGTGGAACACATTTTAACGACACGCGTATATTTGCGCCAATGTTTTACGAGGGTGAATTACTTGGTTTTGCACAAGCCAATGGCCATTGGGCAGATGTAGGTGGTGCCGTTCCCGGATCCTTTAACGTCAGCGCTTTAGATCATATGGCCGAGGGCTTACGCATTACGCCAGTGCGTGTTTACAGCAAAGGCGAATATCTATCTGATGTAGCTGAGCTTATAGCTAACAATACTCGAGCGCCAAATGACATAATTGGCGATTTACAGGCGCAGACTGAAGCTTGCCGGCTAGCAGAGAGAGAAGTACAACGACTTTGCGATAAATATGGCGTGGTTACTATTAAAAAGTCGTTTAAAGAAGTACAAGATTATGTTGAGGTGATGACCAGAGAACGAATTAAAGAAATCCCAAATGGTACGTGGGAGACTACTGATTATATTGATGTAGATCCAGCGGCTGGCGAGGGACTCATACCAATCAGAGTGAAAATGGAAATTCGTGACGATACTGTTCATTACGATTTGTCTAATTCTCACCCGAAAACCATAGCATCTTTCTTGAATTGTTGTTACGGAGGCGCTTTTGCTGCGATTGTTGCTGGAACCAAAATGCAATCTCCAGATATTCCGTTAAATTCTGGCTTTTATCGTGTTGTAACCGTTGATTTAGGCCCTGAAGGTACTGTGGTTAACGCAGATTGGCCGACACCAGTGGCTGGTTTTTGTTCAGGACCTTTTGAAAAAATAATGAACTCAGTTTTTGAGCTATGGGCAGAGATACTTCCGGAGCGTGCTATGGCGTGTACGTTCAACCTAGAGTACCTTTTAATAGGAGGGCGTGATACCAGACAACAAGATAAGCCCTATTTTATGTGGTATGACTGGATGGTTGGAGGATGGGGAGCAAGAAATGGTCGAGATGGCTGGTCGGCGACGGGCCCTGTTTTCGGTGTGCAACTAGGTACCCAACCATTCGAAGGGCAAGAACGGTTGTCGCCGGTATTAACGACCGGCCACGAACTTGTCACTGACTCAGGTGGCCCTGGTGAATTCCGCGGAGGTATGGGTGTTGAAAAAGGCGGTACACTATACGCGTGTGAGCGTACCGTTGTGTCCTATTGTTGCGATAGAGAGCGTTCTGTAACTTGGGGTTTGTGGGGTGGCCTACCTTCAATACCTCACGGTGTTTGGGTAAATCCAGGGGAAGATAATGAGCGCTACCTTGGTTCTTTATTTTCCGGGGTAACTTTAGACCAAGGCGATACTGTTACCAGACCATCAGCTGGCGGTGGCGGACTTGGGGATCCACTTAAAAGAGATGTTTACTCGGTGCTTGATGACGTTGAGCAAGGATATGTATCTATAGAGCGTGCAGAAAAAGATTACGGTGTGGTAATTAAAGAACTCGATGCTGATTTATACAAATATGAAATTGATCAAAAAGAAACAGACTCAACGCGAGAGTACATATCGGAAAAGCGTATTTCTTGGCTTCAAGAAGATCCCTCGGTAATTGCTGAGCGATACCGTAAAAAGGAACTCAACAAGTTTGATCTACTTCGCCGCTACGCTGTGATAGTAGACTGGGGATCAGGTGTTTTGCTGGAAAATACCACAAAGGAATTCAGAGCAATGTTTAATCGTCGCACAGTTCCTTACTGGAACGGTACTAAAGTTATACCTAATCCAAATTCCCGTTAATCTTCAGGTGTTTGAAGAGTATTTGTTTTAGCCATATTGGCATTACGTCTTAACTCTATTGCAGGAGGAACGTCTATTGAATATTGATTTGGGCCAGTTAAGTATAGAAAAAATACAGGAAGGAATGTCATCAAAGCTCTTTTCCGCAGAAATGTTGACAAAGGCAGCTTTGGAACAGTTGCGGCTAGTAAACCCGAAATATAATGCAGTAATAATTGAAATTGATACTGCGCTAGAAAATGCTAGACAGATTGATGCGCGAATTGCAGACGGCCAAATGGTGGGTCCCCTAGCAGGAGTTCCAACAGTTGTTAAGGATCCCATGGATATGAAAGGGGTCCCAACTACCGCCGGATGGAAAAAGCTCTATTCAAAAATGGGCGGTATTGACCTTATACCTGAACGCGATAGCCCAGTAGTGGCTAGGTTGCGGAAAGCTGACGCGGTAATAATTGGAAAAACGAATGTCCCAATTTTGAGCTGGACGGGCAGTCATGCTAACGATAGTTGGGCCGGACCGACTAAAAACCCAGTGATTGAAAGTAGAGTACCTGGCGGCTCAAGTGCCGGAACTGCTGCATCGGTAGCGAGCCATATAGCCGTATTTGGACTAGCTGAGGAGACTGGTGGATCCATCCAAAATCCTGCATCTGCACAAGCATTAGTGGGTATTAAGCCAACCATAGGCCTCGTTCCAACTGCTGGCGTAGTTCCGCTTTCAAGCAATAGAGACGTTGTGGGTCCAATAGCAAGAACAGTCATGGACGCTGCGTTAGCCCTTGATGTACTGGCTGGTTATTCCATCGAAGACCCCAAAACTTTAGCATCGGTAAACAGATTGCCTGAGAATAGCTACGCTTCAGGTCTTTCAAAATACAGTTTAGAGGGAAAAAGAATTGGCTTATATGGCCCAGGCTGGAGACCGGACTTACTGTCGGAGGAAACGTCTGACTTATATGAGCGGGCTAAGTCCGAACTTGAGAAAATTGGCGCTATTCTCGTTGAAGATCCTTTTGAACAAACAAATTTTTCTGAGTTACGACAAATTACGCCTGGCACCCCACATTTTGATGGAAGGGGATTGGAGTCTATTGCTTATGATCTTGGAAACTATTTAAAGCGCTTGGGACCAAAAGCTGCGATAAAAACTTGGGAAGAGTTTGTTGAAAAGACAGACCTTAATCAGCTCACAAAAAGCGGCGCTAACCTTGGATTTTTATACGAACTTCCAGATTTTGTAGAAGCTATAAAGTCACCTACCCAACCGCCTAGTCTGAACGAATTTATTAGTCTGAAGCGAAAGTATCTTAAAATAATAGAAGAAGTCATTTCAAATTTTAAGCTGGATGCGATGGTATATCCGCAAGCTACACAAGAACTACCAGAGCTCTTTTCTGGAGAACCTATCAGAGAAACTACCGTAGGTGAAATAAATATTGCTGGCGTGCCTGGTGTAACAGTTCCAGCTGGCTACTATGGTTCTGGAGCACCATTTGAGCTCATTTTTATCGGATCAAAATGGAGTGAAAAAAATCTAATAAACTTAGCTTATTCTTATGAACAGAACACATTACATAGGCAGTCAATTTTTAATGGCTAAATAAAGGCCCAACACTTCAGTAAATGGGAGGAATTAAAGTTAATATTCCACCACTATAATTATAGACACATGACCTGCTATTAAATGGTGATTATACCTATAATTTTGTGCAGTTGTATTTCAAAAGATTTGTTTCTGCCCTATAATGGAGTTATTTACGACGGTGGCTATTTCAAAGTTATGGTGCAGCAAATTGAAATAGCTATGGTAGTTTTTTGTAGGAGATTTTATTGTGGCATCGGTCGATACACAATATTGAAATTGGACAGATCTAAAGATGGGCGTTTACAGTATAAAATGACTAACTCAAGAAGCACAGCAAAAATCGGCCTTCTTTTTTCTGAAACTGGGGCGACATCGATAGTCGAGAACAGTCAACGAAAGGGTGCTTTACTTGCTATAAATCAAATTAACGAAAGCGGTGGTGTCTTAGGAAGACAGCTTGAAGTTTTAAGTTGTGACTCTGCATCTGATGCAACAGCTTTTTTTGAGAACGCTAATTACCTCTTAGATATGGAGTGCGTGGCCTTGTTTGGGTGCTACATGTCTTCTTCGCGTAAAGCAGTATTGCCCGTAGTTGAGAAAAGAAATTCTCTATTATTTTATCCGACTTTGTATGAAGGGTTTGAATTCTCGCGTAATTGTATTTACACCGGAGCGTCTCCGAACCAAAGCGCAAGCGTTTTAGCCAATTTTCTGACAAGAAACTTTAAATCAAATTATGTTTTTGTTGGCTCTGATTATGTTTTTCCATATGAAATCAATAGAATAATGCTAGATTTACTAACCAGCCAAGGAGCGATTGTAAAAGAGGAAATATACATTCCCTTGAATGCCACGGATGACGAAATAATTAGAGTGGTGAAAAAAGTTAAACAGTTAGGAGAAGTAATAGTATTTTCATCGGTAGTTGGTGATGCCGCAATAACATTCGCGCGAGAATATCATGCTGCCGGCTTTAATCAAGAATTGACGCCTGTTGTGAGCCTTACTTTCAGTGAAATTGATGCAAAAGAAACTGGTGGAAAAGTTTCAAATGGCTATATACGTGTTGCTCCTTATTTTTCTGAGACTGCAAATGTCGCAAATAAAAAATTCGTAGATGAGTTTAAAATTCAATATGGACCAGATGAAGCAATATCAGCTGAAACAGAAGCCGCTTACTCACAGATGTGGATTTTTGCTGAGGCGGTAGAGAGAGCAGGTAGTTTCGATTTCAAAAATATCATCAATTCTATTTCAACGTTCACTATTGAAGCACCTCAGGGTCCTATTCAAGTAGAAAAAAACTCACAACACACATATATTTGGCCCAAGATCGCTATCTGCAATGAACACGGGAAATTTGAAATCGTGGAAGAATCAAAATTACGAATTAAGCCTGACCCGTATATGATTAATTACGATTCCGCAAAGGATGTTTTGACCGATATGTATAGTGTTCGGGGTGTGGTATAGTTGGCAAGGTCATTAAGATTCAAAGATGTAAGAGATATAAAAATTACATTGGTTCATCCCCACGACCATGACGGGATTGAAATAGTCAATCAGATCGAACGTATCGGTTGCCAAGTTCAGCACCTATGGCAGGCCAACCAAGTGATAAACGTTGAAACAGAAGTATTAATTGCTGGTATATTTAAGGAAAATATAAATTCAATAAAATCTCAAATAAAAAATAGTGGGAACGATATGACCACTATAGCTGTTTTAGATTACGAATCTCCAACGACTTTAGAAATGGCGATAGATCTTAATGCTGTAGCAATTATTTCGAAACCAGTGAGAAGTTTTGGAATTTTTGCAAACTTAGTAATAGCGAGGTGGAATTGGAATAGAGAACAGAAATTGAAGAAGCGAATCCACAGATTGGAACGACTAGTGTCCAGCAAGACATTAGTTAATAAGGCCGTATTAATAATAATGAATACACAAAGACTTTCTGAAGACGATGCTTATAAATTAATCAGGACACAGGCTATGAGTAAACGTACTTCAATAAAAAATATCGCAGAAGCGATTATTAACACAGAAGACCTATTGACTCCTAAGTAAAAGTTGAAGATCGTTAATTTGACAGGATGAGCAGCGTGTCTCATTTATCTGTCAGTAGCGCAACGATGCGCAAGTCACCCATTATAATTAGATACAAAAAAGCGTTTTTATTAACGGTTGGAGCGATATTTAGTATCGGTTGTCGTTAATGAACGTTGGTATAGGCGTTTAGCTTTGAATAGAAAAGCTTCGCCGGGAAAGGATATATAATGACTAATCGCAGAAACTTTTTAAAAACATCGTCCGCTTGGGGCGCTGCGGCGGCGCTTGGTCCGTCTCTTTACACAGCGCCTGCCGCGGCAGCCAGTGAGATAGAGGTCGGAGTGCTATTCTCGCTTTCTGGTGGTCTTTCGATGGTTGAAAAATCTCTGGCCGATGCAACACTTATGGCGATGGATGAGATTAATGCTGCCGGCGGTGTGAACGGCATGATGATAAAACCTATTTTGGAAGACGGAGCATCAGACCCCAAAACTTATAACGAGAAAGCTAGTAAATTAGTGATAAGGGATAGAGTTCCAACAGTATTTGGTTCGTACACGTCTGCAAGTAGAAAAGCGGTTCTACCAGTTTTTGAAAAACGCAATAATATGTATTTTTATCCAACATATTACGAAGGTTATGAGTGCAGTAAGAATGTTGTTTACACCGGTGCTGTTCCCAACCAACAGTTGTCTAACTTTATCCCTTGGATTTTCAAAAATCTGAATAAGAAAAAGTTTTTTATTGTGGGCTCGAATTATGTATATCCACGCGAAATGGCCAAAGTCTGTAAAATATTAATTGAGCAAAATGGCGGTGAAACAGTTGGAGATGAATATTTGGAATTAGGGCACTCTGAGTGGGGCGCAATGGTTTCAAAAATTAAGAACTCGGGATGCGACGTCGTATTATCAAACGTCGTTGGAGCATCTGTAATTTCTTTCTATAGAGAATTCAAAAATCAGGGCTTGACCCATGATAAATTACCGATTTGCGCAACCGTTACTTCTGAGCTCGAAGTATCAGCTATGGGAGCAGAGTTTGCTGTAGGCAGCTACGCGTCTTACCCATATTTCCAGGCTATTGACACTGATGCGAACAACGCTTTCATAGAGCGATATAGGAAGTATGTGAATGATCCTGCTGCTGTGACCCACCATGCTCTGGAGTCAAGTTACTTCCAGGTGTTTCTATGGAAACAAGCAGTCGAGAAGGCAGGTGAAGCTACACCCAACGCTATACGAGAAGGTATAAAGGGCCAAGTATTTGACGCGCCAAATGGACGTGTAACAATTGACCCAGACAATCTTCACGCCTACTTAACACCAAGAATATGCCAATATAAACCAGATGGACAGGGGACTATCGTTGATGAATACCCTGAACCAATTCAGCCTTTACCATACTCCGCATACGGCGAAACATCCGATAATATGTTTTGTAAAGAAGGTGGTCTTGACACGTCAAAACTTTAAAAATGTAGAAAGGGCAAGCTTTTGCTTGCCCTAATTTCAGGGATAGTAAATGTCTAACATTTTTTTTATAGGACTATCATTGTCCTCAATTCTCCTGCTTATAGCATTGGGTTTATCCATAACTTATGGCGCAATGGGCGTGATAAACATGGCTCATGGCGAACTGGTGATGATCGGCGCGTATACAGCAGTTTTGTCTGGCATTTATTTAAATCTCAATCTTTTCTTCGCTTTACCTCTGGCCTTTTTAGTATCGGCAGCAGTCGGCCTGTTGATGGAACGAATTATTATCAGGCGATTGTACGGTCGAATAATTGACACACTACTTGCAACATGGGGTGTTGCGATACTGCTCCAACAGTTAATTCGTCTAGAGTTCGGCCTTACATTTTTTGGAATCAATATCAAGGGGTTAGGACCTGGCCTACAAAAGATGGAAGTGCCTTTGTTTTTGAGTGAAAATTTTGATGTGCTCGGTGTAACCGTCCAACCATATCGAAGTTTTATTATATTACTCACGATTGGTTTGGCCCTCTTAACTTGGTACATCATGTACCGAACGTCGATAGGTACGCAAGTGCGCGCCATAATGCGTAATCCACAGATGGCTGCTGCTTGTGGTATTGACGTAAAGAAAGTCTCGGCATGGACATTTGCATATGGTTCTGGCCTTGCCGGGGTTGCTGGTGTGCTCCTTGCGGGCTTCAAAGCAGTCGTACCAACTATGGGATCATCGGTGGTTGTTGACGGTTTTTTAGTGGTAGTGGTGGGCGGAGTTGGGAGTTTACTGGGAACGTTACTTTCGGCTGTGGTCTTAGGACAGATTAATGGCTTCTTTGCGATTTTGACAAATGACATTGTTGCAAGAGCGATCGTGTTTGGCGTTGTAATCCTGATCATTTTATTACGCCCGAACGGCCTGTTCGGATTTAAGTCAAGGTGAAGTAGATGGATAAAACTGAATCAAAGTTCGCACAAAAGCTCGATTGGAGCGTGTACATCCTGTTCTTTATCGTAGTTCTGGGGCTTCCATTACTTACAGACGATGTATTTTGGTTAAATCGTATTTCAAAATATTTGGTGTATGGCATGTTGGGTTTGGCCATAGCATTGAGCTGGGGATATGCAGGAATTTTAAATCTGGGTCAGGGGCTTTTCTTTGGACTTGGGGCCTACATGTTCGCAATGTCACTGAAATTGAAAAGCTACACAAGCTTACAACAAGGATCCGCTGAGCCTGTTCCAGATTTCATGGTTTGGAACGCAGAGCCGGGAACACCGACAGAATTATGCTGTATTGTTCCTGGGTCTTGGTTGTGGATTCCTTTTCAATCACAGACATTCGGCATGTTTATGTCAATCTTGTTGCCAGTTTTCATCGCTTTTATTGTGGCATCTGCTATCTTCCGTCTAAGAGTTTCAGGAGTTTATGTCGCGATCATTACCTTAGCACTGGTTCTCTTAGTGAGATTGTTAATTATAGATGCACAGCCTCTAACCAACGGGTTCAATGGTCTAACAGATCTTGGGTGGTTGACTTTAAAGGGTTTCGAATTTGATCCCTATATGGTGGCCACTTATTATCTGGTGGCAATATCGTGTTGTATTGTTATGCTGCTGACCCGTTGGTTAGTAAGCACAAGAGCTGGTTTAATTTTGCAGTCGACTAGGGATGATCCAAACCGATCAAGGTATTTGGGATATGATGTTGCATCTTATCAGATTTTCTTCTTTGTCGTATCAGCTGCCATAGCAGGATTTTCAGGTATGTTGTACGTTATTGCAGCTGAATTTGCATCGCCAACGTTTCTGGATATCACCTTTTCAATTTCGATGGTTGTATGGGCAGCGGTAGGTGGCAGAAGTTCTTTAATAGGGGCTGTAATAGGGGCACTTCTGATAAATTCCATTGAAGCTGCAGTAAGCGAGTCAGAGATTTTTAAAGAAGCATGGAAACTAATAATTGGAGTTATCTTTATTTTAGTTGTCTTGCTTCTTCCCCGCGGAATAGCTGGTGTGGCGAGAGATTTTGCTGGTTGGTTAGAAAGTAAGTCACTGAAGGCCAAAAATAGTGAGGATTAGATTGTGAATTATGCTATTACCATTGATGGATTGACCGTCAATTTTGGCGGATTTAAAGCAGTTGACGATTTCACTACGACAGTAATAGATGGGGAATTACGAGTAATATTGGGCCCTAACGGTGCTGGAAAAACTACCTTAATGGATCTGATAAGTGGGAAAACCACAGCATCAAGTGGATCGGTCCAACTATTTGGTAAGGCGATCACCGGAGAGAGTGAGCATAAAATTGCTCGTTATGGTATTGGGCGCAAATTTCAAATACCTAGCATTTTTAGAGATCTTTCCGTAATTCAGAATCTTGAGGTAGCGGCGAGCAAAGAACCGTCTGTTTTCAAAAACCTTAAATTTTCAATAAGTAGTAATGAAACTGATAAAATAAAACAGGTTATTGAACTTACCGAATTAGGTCCATTTTTGAAGAAAACTGCGGGTGATCTTTCTCATGGTCAAATGCAATGGCTTGAATTGGGTATGCTTATCACGCAGGGTGCTAAAGTTTTACTGCTTGATGAACCTACAGCTGGGATGACTCGTCAAGAGACTGAAAAAACAGCAGAAATTATTAACCAGCTTAAGGGAAATCATACAATTTTGGTTGTTGAACATGACATGGCATTTGTTCGAGACATTGCTGAGAAAATTACGGTTATGCATTTAGGTAAATTATTGGCCGAGGGCCCCATCGACAAAATAGAAAAAAACGAAGCGGTTAGAGAGGCATATCTTGGATCTGGAGGAATTCACTGATGTTAAGGCTCGACAAAGTGAATAGCTTTTACGGTAGAAGCCAAGCTCTTCATAATCTTTCAATAGAAATCCCTGATAATTCAATTTTTGCAATTCTGGGTAGAAACGGTGTTGGCAAAACAACATTACTTCGAACTGTTTTAGGACTTACCGACAGAGCAGAGGGAACCATTTTGCTTGACGAAACAGACTTAACAGGGATGCCAACTCACAGGAGAGCGAGGGCAGGGATTGCTTATGTACCACAAGGTCGAATGATTATTCCCGATTTTTCAATCAAGGATAATATACTTATGGGGGGATTTGCTGCAAAAGCTGATAGAAAAATTCCAGACTTAGTACCCGAGCTATTCCCATACCTAATTGATAATTTAGATCGCCCCGGCGGTGTGCTGTCCGGTGGACAACAACAGCAATTAGCTATAGCGCGCGCTTTAGCATCTGAGCCAAAAATACTGTTGCTCGATGAACCGACTGAAGGTATTCAACCGAACATTGTTGAACAAATTGAAACCTGTATTTTAAGGTTAAATCAGGAACTCAATCTTACAATTGTTCTCGTAGAACAAAACGTTTCATTTGCTCAAAGATCAGCTTCACATTTTTCAATGATTGAGAATGGCACTTCTGTAGTGCACGGTCAAATTGGGATGCTAAATGAGGAACTGGTTTCAAAACACATGACAATATAATGAAGATATATACATCCATTTTAGGAGACATAAAGGACGATAAGTATCAAGATCACATTCACAGGTGTGAGCATGATCAGACTTTAGACCTTATTGAAATAAAGAACACGGATGTAGCTAGAAGAAAATTTAAAGCAGTTTCAGTCAAGGGTTATAATGTTGGAATTGCGCTACCAAGGAATGAAAAGTTATTTGATGGCGCTATCCTTGAATATGGCAATAGATATTCACTAGTACTGCGTACGCAACCTGAAGATTGGATACAAATTCAACCTAAAAACAAAGGAGTGGCCCTGCGTTTGGGTTATTTTGCTGGAAACCTTCATTGGACCGTTAAATTTGAAAAAGACATCCTCTGGGTAGCCCAAACACAAGAGTTACAAACATACATTAGTAGGATTAATCAAGCGTTTAGTGCGGATGAAGCTCAGATATTAAACACTGTTCTCAAAAGCCGGAAGAGTAAGTTATGAAAAGAGCGTCTTTACTTAAATTACTGCAGGTCTCTGATAATACTTTTCCTTCAGGATCATTTGCTTTTTCAAACGGCTTAGAGACACTCTGTAAAGATACGAATATCAAGAGTGAATACTTATTAAATGATATATTGTTCGATCAAATTGTTTCTAGATGGTTTGAATTTGATCGCTACTTTATTGAAAAAGCGTTCAAATGCCATGGCGCCGTTTTGAAACTTGAAGAATTAGATAATGAATGCCATGTGCAAAATACCAATGATGCCTTAGCAATGGCTTCTCGGCGTATCGGCCGTAGTCTTATTACAGTTCACAAGAAACTTGAGACCAAGAGCGTTGGCGAATTTTCTAAAGCCATATCGCAAAGAATTATTAATGATGAAGCGGGATATGAACCGGTTGTGAAAGGAATGGTCGGTTATGGATTAAATCTATCTCTAGAAGAAACTGAAACGGGAGCACTTTATGGAGTAGTCAGTTCCTTTTTATCTGCAGCTGTAAGAATGAACCTGGTAGGGGCATTACAAGCACAAAAGCTTCTTGCTGATGCAGTACAAAATCTAAGTAAATTGTTAGAAGCGCCTCGCCCAATTATCGCGAGCACTAGCGCACTGCTTGGCGAGATTGCATCATCGAGGCATAAAAATCTTGAGATTTCGCTTTTTTCTAATTGATAGGAATAAACAATGCTTTTGACACCCACAGAACTTGAAAGACTTACTATCTTTACATCTGCAGAAATTGCAAGGCGACGAAAAAAACGAGGAAGCAAGCTTAATGTACCAGAAGCAATAGCTTATATTTGTGACGAAATACTTGAGTTAGCTCATGACGGCAAAACGGTTGCAGAGCTGATAAGCCATGGATCGAAGATCCTTACTACTGATGATGTTATGAGTGGCGTGAAACAACTTATACCGATCATTCAAGTCGAAGCTACATTTCCAGATGGAACAAAACTGGTTACCGTGCACGACCCAATTCGGCTTGGTGAAAGTGCTATCGATGTGGAAAAAACATATCCAGGGCAGATACGAACCGTAGATGGTGAGATTGAATTAAACGCTGGGCGACGAAAGGCCTGTTTAGACGTAAAAAATACCGGTGATCGTCCTATTCAAATCGGTAGTCATTATCATTTCTTTGAAGCCAATAAAGCACTGGATTTTGATAGAGAAAAAGCCTTTGGACTGCGGCTTGATATAGCAGCCGGTACCGCTGTACGCTTTGAACCGGGCCAGATGCGTGAAGTAACTTTGACCGAATTCGGAGGGTCCAAAGACCTCCGAGGTCTCAATAATTTGACCCAAGGGGATTTATCTGACCTAGGCAAAAAACACGCACTGGAGCGTGCTAAAAAAGCTGGTTTTAAAGGAGTCTGAAATGGCGAGAATGAGCAGGGCTGAATACGCCGCGATCTTTGGTCCAACCACAGGTGACCAAATTAGGCTCGGCGATACAAACCTATGGGCAGAGGTCGAACAAGATTTCACAGTCTATGGTGATGAATGCCTTCATGGCGGTGGCAAAACGCTTCGCGATGGAATGGGCATGAAAGCCGGTATCACGAGTGCGGGTGGCTCCCTTGATATGTTGATCTGCAACGTCGCGGTCATCGATGCAGTGATCGGAATTGTGAAAGCTGATATTGGTATAAAAGATGGCAAAATCGCTGGTGTTGGTAAGGCCGGTAACCCGGATATTATGGATGGAGTAGATCCTAATATGATTGTGGGTGCGGGCACTACGGTTCGGGATGCCGAAGGGTTAATCGCCACTGCCGGAGCAATTGATGTACACGTACATTTTGACAGTGCCCAATTGGTCAATCATGCTATTTCATCCGGAATAACAACGATGCTAGGGGGTTCTTTGGGGCCAATTACCGTCGGTATAGATTCAGGCGGTGTTTTTAACGTGGGAAAAATGCTGCAAGCAGCTGATCACTGGCCGATGAATTTTGGTTTTTTAGGCCGTGGCAATGCACATGTAAAAACAGCTATGGTAGAGCAGATAGAAAATGGCTGTCTAGGTTTAAAAATCCACGAGGATTGGGGCGCTATGCCCGCCGCAATCGACTGTTGTTTATCTGCAGCAGACGAGCTAGATTTCCAAGTTCAGTTGCATACCGACACGTTAAACGAAAGTGGATTTGTAGAAGACACGTTGGCCGCAATCGGTGAACGTACCATTCATATGTATCACACCGAGGGTGCCGGTGGCGGCCATGCACCTGATATTATCCGAGTAGCGGGTGTTGGAAACTGTCTTCCCAGTTCAACCAATCCAACCAACCCGTTTACCATAAATACCTTTGATGAGCATTTGGATATGACGATGGTTTGCCATCATTTGAATCCGCTTGTTCCAGAAGATGTTGCGTTTGCAGAAAGCAGAATACGCGCTCAAACAATTGCGGCTGAAGATATACTCCACGATCTTGGGGCGATTTCCATGATTGGATCAGACAGCCAGGGCATGGGACGAATTAACGAAGTTATTACGCGTACATGGCAACTTGCTTCCAAAATGAAAGATCAGCGGGGGCGGCTAAAGAGTGAAAAAACAAAATTTGGCGATAATGAAAGAATAAAACGGTTTATTTCCAAATATACGATCAACGCTGCGCGCTGCTTTGGCATTGAAGACCATATTGGTTCTCTAGAACCAGGAAAACTGGCTGATATCGTTTTATGGAAGCCAGGCTTTTTTGGTATCAAACCCGAGTTAGTGTTGAAAAGTGGCTTCATCGCTTGGGGCGCCATGGGAGACTCTGCCGCCTCATTGATGACCTGTGAGCCCGTATTATTGCGTCCGCAATGGGGCGCTTTTGGCAGCGCCGTACCCACTCTTGGAGCCTGTTTTGTAAATCCAATAGCAATTGATAATGGCATTCAATCAAGATTGGGTTTAAAAAAATCATTGTTGCCTGCGCAAGGAACACGGACTCTGAAAAAATCAGACATGCATTTAAACAATGCATTGCCTGACATAAAGGTCGATCCTGCTACCTTTGACGTTTATGTTGACGGCAAAGTTGCCTATTGCGAACCAGCAACTTCTCTGCCTCTGACGCAGAGGTATATGTTGCGATGAGTAAAAATGGCAGTCAACCTGCGCAGTACAGCGCCGCTCGCATAGGAATAGGCGGACCCGTTGGATCTGGAAAAACTGCATTGATTGAGGCATTGATGCCAATTTTCACTTCTTATGGGTTGGAAATTGGCGTGGTCACAAATGACCTTGTCACTAAAGAAGACGCATATCGTTTAAGAAAAAGTGGCCTGATCGATCCAAAGAGAGTTGTTGCGGTTGAAGCTGGGGCCTGCCCTCATACTGTAATAAGGGAAGATCCAACTTTAAATATTGCCGCGGCTGAAAATCTAGAAGAAACCTTTAAGACGCTTGATTTGATTATAATTGAAAGCGGCGGCGATAATCTTGCGTCAACGTTTTCACTCGACCTTGTTGATTGGTGGATGTTTGTTATCGACGTAGCGCAGGGCGATGATATCCCACGAAAGAAAGGGCCAGGCATTATTCAATCTGACCTTTTGGTTATCAATAAGATTGATTTGGCGCCATATGTTGGTGTTGATGCAAATTCGATCGAAGCAGAAGCCAAAGAAATCCGCGGATCAAACCCCGTTATAGCCTGCCAATGCCGAAATACTGATGACGTCTCTTCTCTTTACGCGATTGCGGAAGAAATTCGTAATAAGCTTTTATTCACTTCAAGCGATCAAGCCCCATGAACATGCATCCTGGTGAGATTAAACGCGCTAAGGAGAATGCCGTTCACGCGGAACTAGAGATTAAATGCGTTAACAAATCTTCCTTCATCTATCATCAACTACTACCTCATCCTTTTCATATTACCGTACCGTTTAATTTTAATGGCGATCCGAAAGATCTCATTACTCTTTATTTACAATCCAGTTCCGGCGGGCTTTACGATAAAGATTTACATAAATTAAGTATAAAACTTAATCCGAACAGTAAGCTTCATTTAACCTCACAAGCATCCACGATTGTCCATAGTGCCAAAGAAAATGTAGGCGCATCCATAGCGACCAGCTTGACGCTACTAGAAAACTCTTATCTAGAATTTTTGCCAGACCCAATAATTTTAATGGCTAATAGTAAGTTCAAGAGCGCTACCACAATCAATTTAAAATCAAGTTCGAAAGCTATGATTTCGGAATCATTTTTGACGCACGATCCGACTAATAATGGCAATATGTTCCAGGAGTGCTTTAGTGAAACCTCAGTTATAATTGACGATACACTTGTTGCAAATGAGAAATCGCATTTTCACGGCGCAGATTACTTCGCCAGAATAAAAGGATACCAATGCATTGGTTCAATTTATATTTATAACTTCAATCCGGGGCTCGCTGATAAATTAAACCGAACTATTGACCAGATCACTGGTGTTCTCATCGGATGTTCAGTCCTCGACAAGCTGAACTTGGTAATTGTCAAAATTATCGCCGAGGAAACAACAATACTTTCACGCAGTATGGAAGTTGCATGGGAAATTGCCCGTACAAATATAACAGGCGAAGTTCCAAAAAAGCGTCGAAAATAAAGAACCACAAACGAAAGGAAAATAGGATGTATCACGGAGATATAGGAAGTAGCAACGATACGGTAGGCGTAGCCGTAGTGAACTATAAAATGCCAAGACTGCACACGATAGCAGAAGTGCGCGATAATGCGCAGAAAATTGCAGACATGCTGATAGGAATGAAGCGAGGTCTGCCTGGTATGGACCTCGTTATATTCCCCGAATATTCAACGCAAGGTATAATGTACGACGAAGCGGAAATGTATGAGACGGCCTCTGCAATACCAGGCGCTGAGACAGAAATTTTTGCTGCGGCATGCCGCGAAGCGAATGTTTGGGGTGTTTTTTCTTTGACAGGCGAGCGACATGAACAGCACCCAAACAAAGCACCCTACAATACTCTAATTTTAATGAATAATGAGGGAGAAATTGTACAAAAGTACAGAAAGATTATGCCATGGGTGCCCATTGAAGGGTGGTACCCTGGAAATTCGACCTACGTCTCAGATGGCCCAAAAGGATTAAAAATTAGTCTTATAATATGCGATGATGGCAATTACCCAGAAATATGGCGTGATTGCGCCATGAAGGGCGCTGAATTAATTGTGCGGTGTCAAGGTTATATGTATCCAGCCAAAGAGCAACAAATAGTGATGGCTAAGGCCATGGCTTGGGCGAACAACAGCTACGTTGCGGTGGCAAATGCCGCTGGCTTTGATGGAGTTTATTCTTACTTTGGTCATTCGGCAATTGTTGGTTTTGACGGACGAACACTAGGTGAATGTGCAGAAGAAGAAAACGGTATCCAGTACGCTCAGTTATCTGTTTCCGGAATTCGGGATGCGCGCCGCAATGCGCAGAGTAATAATCATTTATTTAAGTTGGTTCATCGCGGCTATACTGGCATGATAAACTCTGGAGATGGTGACAAAGGTCTAGCAGAATGTCCTTACGATTTTTATAAAAAATGGGCAGAGGATCCTGAAGGAACTCGAGAGATGGTTGAGGCAATGACCCGACCAACAGTTGGGGTTGATGAATGTCCTATAGATGGTATCCCAAACCAAGAGTCTACCAAACATCGTTAAAAATTAAGAGGGAGCGCGGGAAGCTAACAAAAACACTTAGCTTCCCGATTATTTCATATGGAAATTTCTGATTTCTTCATTGACGGGGAACCAAACTATATAGCCTCAGCAGGTGAAATAGATGCGTTTTCCGCAGCCTACCAGGAGCGTATACCCGTCATGTTGAAGGGACCAACCGGGTGCGGAAAAACAAGATTCGTTGAGCACATGGCTTGGAAGTTAAAAAAACCCCTTATTACAATATCCTGCCATGAAGATATGACTGCATCAGATATTATTGGGAGGTACTTGCTTGATAGCAAAGGAACATATTGGCAAGATGGCCCCCTTACCTTTGCAGTGAGAAACGGTGGTATCTGCTATTTGGACGAAATTGTAGAAGCAAGGCAAGACACGACTGTTGTAATACATTCATTGACAGATGATCGCCGGGTACTGCCGATCGAAAAAAAGGGTGAATTGATTAGGGCACACAATGATTTTCATTTGGTCATATCTTATAACCCTGGATACCAAAACGTAGTTAAAGATTTAAAAGAATCTACAAAACAAAGATTTTGTGCTTTAGACTTTACATATCCCTCCTTTGAAATAGAGCGAGATGTCGTGTGTGCAGAAGCATCTGTGCCTACAAGTATCGCCGAACCTCTCGTGAAAATTGCTTCAAAATCGCGTAATTTGAAGGGTACCGGTCTTACAGAGGGAGTATCGACACGTATGATTATCCATGCGGCAAAATTGACCAATGCAGGACTAAATTTTGATGTGGCGTGTGAGATTGCATTGGTGAACGCCATCACAGACGAAGTCGAACTTAGAGATACACTCAGAACAACCATTTCTTCGTGCATTTAACGTGTATAATATAAGGTAGTAATTCTGTCTGGAGCGTGCGCGGTGGATTTAACTCAATATGAAAGTGAAAAATCATCCGACCTAAAATTGCGGATACAGGCAGCCGGATATGGACAGATTGTTTATAGAGCATATGAGGATGCATATGAACGGCTTGCTAAAAACTTCGGCATAAGCGTTTTGAGCCCCTTCACGTCTGCAGTCTCACTTATTTGCATCAAGAGTGGAAAAACAAACTGTGTGTTATTTTGTCAATCTGCGATAAATCTTGGGTTTGATCCTCTTACACACGACGCGTTTATTCAGTGGCAGACTAAAATAATAGAAATTACTAAAGAGTTTCCTTTTCTTTTAAGGATACTTTTGGAGAACCTGTCGCAGACCACTAAACTATTAAACTTTAATGATTGGTTAGCGTGGTTATCCACGGGGTTGCGATACGGTTCAAATAACACTGAGAAACTCATTTCGTATTTCTCGTTAGAAAGCAGTGAAAGTCTTAACTTTCTTTATCATCAAACGGGCACTATAACATTTGGCTTTCTTAAAGAGCGCCTACAATTAGAGTTGAAGGCGCTCTTTGCTATATCGCCAGATTTAAGAATAAATATTTCTGATAAAAGAGGCTCAGGACTTCAAAGAGCCTCACTCTCTGGACCTGTCTTTTTTCTTCCAAACGTGTTTTCGGGCGACAAACATCTTGCGACTCAAACTTATCAAGCCGCTGCGTTTCATTTGGCTGCGCATAGGGTTTACGGCGGTCCTCCGTTTGAAGTTGGTCAATTAAAGCCGATGCAGATTGCAATTACATCATTGATTGAGGATGCACGAGTTGAAATGTTGGCCGCAAAAGAGATGCCTGGGTTGTTGCGGCTTTGGAAAACATTTCATGATATTTCGCCAGAGGGGGTTAATACCGCGCCGAGAATGTTTGAACGGTTATCTCGCGCATTGATCGACCGAGATTATTATCCGACAGACGCATGGGTTTTAAAGGGCAAGAAGATGTTTTTTGCTGCTCAAGAAAACTGGTACGATCCACGAATAAGCCGCGTTATAGGGAATTTATTAGGTAACGATTTAGGTCAATTACGGGTTCAGTTCAATGCTAAGGATTATATTGTTGAGCCCAAATATCGGGACGATAATAACGGCTTATGGGCATTCCCCGATGATACTACGCAACAACCGCAATCTCACGAATTAGAGGTAGATAGCGTTGACTACCGAAGGCTATCGCAGAATGAAGACTTAAACCCGCCAGCGCAAAATGCTCCCAAGCAACCGGATTACGAAAACATAGGGAAGGCTAAACCCGCCGAACTGTTAGAACAGGACGGACAAATAGTAAAAAAATTTCCTGAATATGACTATGATCAAAAGAAATTAAGACCAAACTGGGTTACGGTAAAAGAATATAAAATACCACTTGGTTCTGCATCATATTGGGGCCAACTGGAAAAAGAATATCCTCAGATCATTAGACGCTCAGAAAAGTTGTTCAGATCTTTAGTTTTAGGCGACACTTACCGGCTTAAAAGGCAAAAAGAAGGAGAAAAACTAGATTTGGATGCGGCAATAAGTGCTGCAATTTCGTTGCGAACAGCCGCATGGCCAGAACAAAACGTTTATGAAGGCAAATCCAAGCCTCAGCGTAGCATGGCGACATACTTGCTTTTAGACACATCGGAATCAACAAGAGACCAAGTTTCCGGCGTTCAGAAATCTATAATAGAACTTGAGCGAGATGCTGCAGCCATCTTGGCAAAGGCGATTGCTCCTTTAGGCGAACCCCTCGCGATCACTGGGTTTTGCTCAGACGGGAAAGACGACGTGCGCGTTCAGCCGATTAAAAGATTTGAAGATGACTTAAATGTAATTACGGCTATGAATTTATCTGGTTTAACCCCGGGCTACTCCACTAGAATGGGAGCCGCACTGCGTTATTGTGGGGACTCATTGAATAAAATTCAAACACGAAGAAAGCTAATAATGCTTATAACCGATGGCCAACCGTCTGACATTGACGTTTCAGATTTTAAGTATCTCATATCTGACACTAAGCAAGCTGTGAGCGAGCTAAAAAACATGGGTATCGACGTCTTTTGCGTTGCGCTTGGCGAAAATTCGAACGCCCGAACGCAAGAGATTTTTGGAAAATCCAGATGCTTGGTCATAAATAACCTAAAATCACTGCCTGAAAAATTGGCACCAATATATTTTAAGTTGACTTCGTGACATGTATCACACGTTGACCAGAGCATGAACATAGTGCTTTGTGAAAAGCATAAACCATTGGAGCGCAACTATGAATAACAAAATTTTGACTGCGCTCGAAGCCGTTGATCTTATACAAAGTGGCGACACAGTTACCGTGGCTGGTTTTGTAGGAACGGGGGTCCCAGATGAGTTGCTGGACGCTTTACAGAAAAAATTTTCAAAAACTCAAACGCCTCAGAACTTGTGCCTTTTATTTACCGCTGGACCGGGTGACGGGCACGAGAAAGGGCTTAATCGAATCGCTGATAAAAAGCTGGTGAAACGTACTATTGGGGGACATTATGGTTTGATCCCGCGAATATCTCAGCTCGCGCTTGATAATGAAATTGAAGCATATAACATACCGCAGGGCATTATAAGTCATTTGTATCGAGATATTGCAGCGGGAAAACCAGGCGTGATTACAAAAACAGGGCTGGGCACCTTTGCGGATCCTCGTATTGAGGGAGGCAAAGTAAATAAAAAATCCTCGGAAGATTTGATTAAGTTAATCGATATTCAGGATCAAGAATATCTGTTCGTCCCATCTTTTGCTATAAATGTCGCAATTTTGCGCGGAAGTGTTGCTGACCCTATGGGCAATATTTCGATGCGTAAAGAGGCTCTAAGACTCGATAACTTGGCACAGGCAATGGCCACTAAAAATTCCAACGGAAAAGTAATTGTTCAGGTTGAAAGCATTTGCAAAGAGCTGCTGCCCAGCCGTGAAGTTGAGATACCATCATCGCTTGTAGACTGTATCGTCGTAGCGCGTGAAGAAAATCACTATCAAACTTATGCAACCCTCTATTCGCCATATCTTGATGGATCGCAGAGAAAAGAAGTCAGTCACGAGAAGTCCCTTAAATTGGATTACAAAAAAATAATTGCCCGGCGGGCATTTCTAGAGCTTCCTGAAACAAAGGAAACTATTAATCTGGGCATTGGAACTCCAGAGGTAATCGCTGATGTTGCACAAGAAGAAGGGCGAATAAGCGAAATTATATTAACAACCGAAGCCGGCGTTTGTGGGGGTCAACCTGCGGGTGGATTGAGCTTTGGAGCAGGAGTTAATACTGACGCGATCATTTGTCAAAATCAGCAATTTGATTTCTACGACGGCGGCGGTATCCATACAGCCTTTCTTGGCATGGCGCAGGCAGACGGTAGAGGCGACGTCAACGTTTCTAGATTTTCGGGTCGGCTCGCGGGTGCAGGTGGTTTTGTAAACATCAGCAGCTCAGCGCGGAACCTAGTCTTTTGCGGGGCGTTCTCCACAGGCGGCCTAAATATTAAAGTTCATGAGGGCAAATTAAAAATAGTGAACGATGGGAAGGTCAATAAATTTGTCAAACAGGTGGAGCAGATCACTTTCTGTGGAGCTTTAGCGGAATCGGCCAATCGTTCTGTAAAGTTTGTGACCGAACGAGCCGTGTTTGTTTTAAGAGAAGGACGGCTGCACCTAACGGAAATTGCTCCAGGAATTAATATTGGAGATGAAATTTTAAAAAAAATGGAATTCCAGCCGGTAGTAGAAGAATTTACTATCATGAATAACAAGATATTTTGTGAAGGACGCATGGCGTTTCATAAAAACACAAACTTATAAATCTACATATTATCCGGACAAAGAACCTAAGCATAAAACACGCTAAGTTTAAAAATGTCTAAAGTCTAAACCTGCTTTTGAACATTTATTTGCGATTTTAAAGGGTATGAAAACAAATCAGAAACTTTAATCCCTTTGGATTAAACTTCTAAGGCATTGTTAAAAGATACTTATTTGCCTAGTATCTATCTTAAGAACAATTTTAAAAGCAATGAAGTTTTTAGTTATTTAAACACTTTGTATTGGTATTTTATGAATAAACTGGGAGGAAGAATTGAAAAGCAAAGTCGTGAAACGATCTTTTAAAACTTCATCTGAAGTCTCGGACGCCGCTTCGCAAGACCCCCATCGAGTCTCGGTCGGTAAAAATAGAAGCCTCGAAGAGGCCATTGGCAAGGAAGTACGAAATTTACGACAGGCCAAAAGAGTTACAGTAAAAGAACTTTCTGATCAAACTGGGCTATCTGTAGGAATGCTTTCAAAAATTGAAAATGGTATGACGTCAGCATCTTTAACGACATTACAATTGGTGTCCTTGGCGCTGGGTGTTTCCGTTTCAGCATTGTTCTCTGGATATGAAGAGGAAAGAGAAGCCGCGTATACCAAATCTGGCGAGGGCGTGGAAATTATAAGAGAGGGAACCCGCGCAGGCCATCAGTACAGGCTCCTCGGACATCTCACTTCAAATTCAAGTGGCCTTTTTACTGAGCCTTATCTGATCACATTAAGTGATGAATCTGACGTTTTCCCTACGTTTCAACATGATGGGATTGAATTTTTATATGTTCTCGAGGGTGAGGTGAAGTACAGGCACGGACAAAACTTATATCACCTTAAAGTAGGTGATACTTTGTTTTTTGATGCCGATGCTCCGCACGGCCCAGAGATTTTGGTCCAACTACCCGTGAGATTTTTGTCTGTAATTTCCTATAAAAATATTTGAGCTGTCTAAATTGTTATCTTGCCAGACTTGCACTTGAAACTAATTTTAACCAATAGGTAAGTTTGTGCACTAATTTCGTTTAGTTGGGTGATTGAAGTAATAAATATTTCAATCAATAATATTCCCAAAAATTAATATTGTTTCCTATGAGGAAATTGCTATATATTCATTAAGTGTAAGAAGGGAAACCAAATGTGTGGAATTGTCGGGCTTTTCTTAAAAGACCCCTCACTTGAATCTGCCTTGGGGCGCATGCTCACGGATATGCTCGTCACTATGTCGGATCGCGGGCCCGACAGCGCAGGGATCGCCATCTATAGCGAGGCTGTGGAGGATCGCGCCAAAATCACCATCCAATCTGCACACCCGGATCAAGATTTTGCCGCCCTAGAGGCAGATTTCAAATCAACCTTCCAGCAGC
>ERZ802830.1128-NODE-1128-length-25918-cov-9.08526_pt1 | contig 25918 bp, 18 predicted proteins | sample MGYA00345654_ERZ802830 | MGnify/ENA primary metagenome ERZ802830 (study PRJEB30503, sample SAMEA104212375) | marine metagenome | biome: Westerlies Biome; feature: [SRF] surface water layer (ENVO:00010504) within the epipelagic zone...; material: water...
GACCCCCGCGATAGTCATTCATGACGACAAAACCGGGCAAGCTCGAACTCTCGGAGCCAAGCCCATAGGTAACCCAGCAACCGACACTGGGAAAGCCAACCCGTATCTGACCGGTCTGCATCTCATAAGTAGACTGGATATGGTCGTTTGAGCGCCCATAAAGCGATTTAATAAACGCGATGTCATCGGCCTGCTTGGCCAGGTGCGGAAAAAGTTCCGACACCCACATACCGCTCTCTCCATGCTGCTTGAATTCAAAGGGACTCGGCATTAGCGGCCCCGGCATACCCTGACGGACGGCGAACTTTTCACCTATTAAATCTTCCAGAGGCACCCCGGCATATTTTGTGAGGGCGGGCTTATAATCGAAGGTATCCACCTGGCTTGGGCCGCCGCTCATGAATAACGAAATTACGCTTTTTGCTCGCGGCTTGAAGTGCGGTGACTTTGGCTCAAACGCCCCCGGAAAGACAGCGCTGCATTGATCACCACTCAAGGCGGCATCCTGTGCAAACGCTTTGTCATCATTCATCAAGGAAGCTAGCGCCAGACCGGCCATACCGCCACCAGACTGCATCAGAAAATCACGGCGTGACCATATCTTTTTCTTAGGCTTATCAGTCATGGTTCGTTATCTCCTGTATAGGAATTCGCTCAAATTGAACACCACGTGAGTAAGATCATCCAGGGAGCCCTGCTCTATTAGCTGCCGACCCACTTCAGCCTCTGCTTCCGTTGGCGGTCTCGTCAGCGCGGTCTGGTAGACCATTGCTACCTGCTGATCAATATCATAGGGCACTTTTTCCTCAATCGTGTCCGAAAACAACTGTGCCTGATTTAATATAAAAGGATTATTCATTAAAGTCAGCGCCTGAGGCGCAACAGTCGAAGTGTTCCGAATATTGATGGTCTGATTTTGGTCGGGCAGATCAAAGGTCTCAAAGAAAGGAAAGCTTAGTGTGCGCCTTCGATAAACATAGAGACTCCGTCTCCAGACCTCGGGACCATCTGCTTGATTATCCCAGCGGCCAAACAATACAGCTGTATCCAGAATTTCCTGAGGAATGTAAGGAAAGATCGGCTTTCCGCCGACCGATAGGTCTATACCACCACTCGTCGCCATAATCACATCACGAATCGCCTCAGCCTCAAGCCTTTGGGGCCTGTACTTCCAAAGCAGATGATTCTCCAGATCAGCCAACGAATTCTCATCATTTTCGTAAACTGAAGCCATCTTATAGGCCTCTGATGCCATGATTGTTCGGTGTAGTTCCTTTGTGCTCCACCCATTTTCCATGAATTCAACTGCAAGCCAGTCAAGTAGCTCTGGGTGTGTGGGCCTCTCCCCGACTACACCAAAATTATCCAAGCTTGAAACGATACCTCTGCCAAAGTGATGATGCCAGACCCTGTTTACCCAAACCCTGGCGGTCAAGGGGTTGTCTTCCGAAGTGAGCCACTGCGCTAACGCAAGACGTCGACCAGAGGTGCGGCCGTTGGATCGGGGTATTTCCACAGGTGGGCTTCCATACTTCGCCACAGTTAGGAAATCCGGCTCTAACTCCGGCCCTTCACTAAAAGGATCGCCTCGAATAAGAAAGGGGGCAGGTGGAACTTCATAACTACCGTCTCCGTCGTGCAGAAAACTGCCGGGCTCATCCATTTTAATACGACACTCCGGACAGCCCAGAACATTGTCGCCGGCCCTGTCTGGTGTGTATCGATAGTCCCCGTCTGTGACCACCTCAATCATGGGAGGCTCTTCCGGTCGCTGCAGCTCAACCGCTGCGATCTGATCTCGTAAAGTTTCCCTCTCAGTTTTTGCCTGTTCTGACATTGCGGCATCAACCTTGTCTCGTGGTACCCCAAGAGTCAGCACCTGCGCGGCCAGCAACTTCTGACCATCAGTTCGCTCATCCTCTGGAATGAGAACTGCCTCAAGTATATCAGCCGGGAATTCGTTTCGGATTCGATCGAGCTTCAGCTCTGTCAGGTAAGGTTGCTCAATCTCGCGTATCTGCTCCCTGATGGAAGAAACGCGATCATCGAACTCAGCAGTTTTTGCCAGGTATTCCAGCGCCTGATCATCGGGCAACATCGGCCAATCAGTTTCCACGTAACCAAATAATGAGGCGGTCATGCTGTAGTAGTCTTTCTGAAGTATCGGGTCAAACTTATGGTCATGACATCGAGCACACTGGATAGTCATACCTAAAACGCCTCGACCAACGGTCGCGACAACGTCATCAAGATAATCCCAGCGACGCTCCGGGTTGTCTTTCTCCCGGAAATTCACTCGGGGTCCTGCCCTCAGAAAGCCTGTTGCAATGCGAGACTCACCTGTCGTTGTATCAAGCTCATCACCGGCAATTTGTTCGGTAATAAACTGGTTATGGGGCTTGTCACTGTTGAACGCATTTATCACATAGTCTCGATACCGCCAGGCATTCGACCGGTCCACATCCTGCTCATAACCATCCGAGTCTGCATATCGTGCCACGTCGAGCCAATGTCTGCCCCAGCGCTCGCCGTAATGCGGCGAGGCCAGTAACTTTTCTATCAATCTATCCCAGGCATCTGGACTGGTGTCATTAATAAATTCTTCACTCTCCTCCGGAGTCGGGGGTAGCCCGATCAAATCCAGATAAGCTCTTCTCAGTAAGGTCAACCTGTCAGCGCGCGGGGCTGCAGTTACTGCCTCTTCCCGACGCTTAACTTCAAGGAAAGAATCGATGGGGTGCTGAAAATCCTCAAATTTCGGAACTTCTGCCTTCTCTGGTAACTGAAAAGCCCAGTAACTCCGTGCCGAAGCCGGGACATCAGTAGCAAAGGCTGAGAACTCACTAGCCGCGACCGTCGTTGCCGGCCCGGCATCCCAAACAGCGCCGTCATTAATCCAGGTTCGAAACTTCTCTATCTCCTCCTCCGCCAAAGGCACTCCAAGCGGCATTTGAGGCCCTTCTAAACCGGCTAGCTGCCTAAAAAGCCTGCTCTCTTCAGCATTTCCCGGGACTATCGCCGGTCCCCTATTACCCCCTTCAAGCGCCGCTTCGCGGCTACTGAGATCTAACCCGGAACTCTTGACCGCCTCACCATGGCAATTCCAGCAGGTACGCTCCATAATTGGGCGAATTTCATGAGAGAAGAATTCAGCATCTGACTGAGCGTGCAGAAGAGTGGGCACAAAGCCTATGGCCCCAAAAATTGTAGTGAGAATAAGGGTCTTATCTAATGCTCGGATTGATGGAAATCTAGCGCGCATTTTCGCCTCCAAACTGGCTTATTTTTCTTAGTCCCAAAGATTTGAACCTTCCTCTTAAAACGATACCTCTCAAGGCACTTTTTATCAAGAAATTCAGGGTCTAAAAGACATCCTAATGCCTAATTTTTAGTGTGAGGCTTTGTAACAACAAGGATAAAGTATTTGGTTAAAGCTATCTCTCGGCTAGTGCCATTTGCAATACCCGCGCAACGTGCAAAGGCGCTCTGCCAGTACCATGCTCAATCTGGCCTCGGCAGCTCGCCCCGTCAGCAACAATTAAGCAATCGGCTTTTTCACCCTTGATAGCCGGAAATAGGCTCAAGGAACCCATTTTAATCGAGGCGTCATAGTGCTCCTTCTCATAACCAAAAGAACCTGCCATGCCACAGCAACTTGAATCGATGGTCTCGAGCTCCAGTTCCGGAATCAAACTCAGCACTCTTTGAACGGGCGAGAGAACAGAAAAGGCTTTTTGATGGCAATGCCCATGAAGTAAAGCCTTCTTGCATTCCAAAGCTTTCAATCTCAGATTGAGATCACCCGCATCCAGCTCATTAGCGAGAAACTCCTCGAGCATAAAACTGTTCGCCGCAAGCTGAATAGCCTCATCACCCGGAAACAAAACCAAATATTCATCTCTCAGGGTCAGAAGACAGGACGGCTCAAGGCCCACAATCGGGATCCCTTTTTCGACAAAGGGTTTCAGCGCCCGCATCATCCGTTGAGCTTCAAACCTGGCCTCATCTACCAAACCGTTACTAAGGAAAGTCCGGCCACAACAGAGCGCTCGACCGCCATTGACAGGCTTAGGACAATGAACGTGATAGCCTGCCGTCTCCAACACATCAACGGCTGCATAGGCATTCTCGCTTTCAAAACATCCATTAAACGTATCAACTAGTAGTACAACCTCCTTCTTACTCTCCGCGATTGATTTCCCATCGACTGGCTGCCTGAAATGATCTTTTCGCCACTTAGGTAAGGGCCTGCGGCTAGACAATCCAAACAGCCACTCCGATATTTTGGCCAACCCCGGTATTTGATCACGCAGGTTCATTAAGAATGAAACGCTCTTTAAAGCGGGCGCATAACGCGGAAGATAAGCGAATAGCCTTTCCCGCAAGCGAGTACCATGGCGCTGATGGTAGTTATTGAGAAACTCGATTTTCATCCTAGCCATGTCGACACCAGTCGGGCACTCCCGTTTACACCCCTTGCAGCTAACACACAAATCCATCGTTTCGTGCATCTCCTCTGATGAAAATGCGTTCTGCCCAAGTTGTCCGGTTATCGCTAACCTAAGCGTGTTCGCCCGGCCTCGGGTTAAATGTCGTTCATCTTTAGTAATACGATAGGACGGGCACATTGTGCCAACATTAGCCTTTCGGCAAGCACCATTGTTATTACACATTTCAACAGCCCGATTAAACCCGCCCCATTCTGACCAATCCAGTTTCGTATTCAGCTCAATTGGTTCGTAGCCGGGCGCGAACCGCATAATATTCCGGTCGTCCATCTTGTGAGGATTTACAATTTTGCCGGGATTAAACAGGTTTCCTGGATCGAAGGCCTGCTTCACTTCTTCAAAATTTTTAACCATCCTTTTGCCAAACATTGGCTCATGGAACTCTGAACGAGAAATGCCATCACCATGTTCTCCGGAATGCGATCCCTTATACTCGCGAACCATTTCGAGACATTCTTCGACAATCGCCCGCATTTTTGTTGATCCAGATTCTTCCTTCATGTTTAAAATTGGTCTGACATGCAAAGTGCCGACCGAGGCATGGGCATAAAATGTGCCTGATGTCCCATTTTTTTCAAAAATTTCAGTTAGTCGGCGTGTATATTCCGCTAAATCTTTTAAGTCAACCGCACAATCCTCAATAAATGAAACCGGTTTGCCGTCCCCCTTCATCGACATCATTATGTTTAGACCCTGCTTTCTTACCTCCCAGATAGCCGGCTGAAACTCATTATCTGTAGCCTCTACCACTGAATTGGGAAACCCCATATCTGCCATAAGTTCAACTAAAGACTTCAGTTTATTTAACTGCTCACTCCTCTCTTCGCCAGCAAACTCCACTAGCAGTAAAGCATCTGGTTTGCCCTGCACGAACCGGTTCACGGTTGGAGCAAACAAAGGAATTGCGCGCGCAAGGTCAATCATAGTGCGGTCCACCAATTCCACTGCGGTAGGATCTAGTTTGACAATATGCTGAGTGCTTTCCATAGCTTCATAGAATGTTGGGAAGTGGCAGACTCCCAGCACCTTTTCTTTTGGAATTGGCTGGAGTTGTAGATGGATTCTTTGAAAGAATCCTAATGTGCCCTCGGATCCGACCAGCAGTCGGCCCAAGTTTGGTGAATCTTTTATAAGCTCATCGATATTGTAGCCTCCAACACGCCTAAGAAGGTTGGGGAAACGCTGCTTAATTTCATCAGCTTCTCTTCGTCCGAGACTCAATAGTTGTTGGATTAGTTCCTCCGAAATACCATGGCCGCTATCGCCATTTAACCCTCGGAAATGCGCCTTACTTCCATTTGCCAGAATCGCCTCTACTGACAACACGTTGTGAACCATATTTCCATAACGGATCGAACGAGAACCACAACTATTATTTCCTGTCATCCCACCAAGAGTAGCTCTGTTAGCGGTCGAAACATCAACGGGATAGAATAAACCATGGGGCTTCAGGAAGCGGTTTAGGTGATCGAGAACGAGCCCAGGTTGAACACAGGCTGTCTTGCTCTCTTTGTTGAAATCTATTACGTGATTGAGGTGGCGCGTCGTGTCAATGAGCAATGCCTCACCAATTGCCTGGCCGTTTTGCGAAGTGCCACTCCCTCTTGGCAGTACAGGTATGCCCTCATCCCTTGCAATCTTTATCGCGGCTTCAACATCATCAATGTGCTTCGGAACGACAACACCGATAGGCATAAGCTGATAAATCGAGGCATCGGTGCTGTAGCGGCCTCGACTAAAGTCATCAAATAAACACTCACCCTGAATTTCCTGACTAAGCTTGCGAGCTAGTGCACTGCTACTTTTCATTTTTCAATCACTGATAACGAGTTCGGTCAAATAGATTTATACCATAGAAACTTGCTTAGGTTGCATTGCATAACTGGCAACAACCTTAGGCTTGCTTAAATCCTGATTGAATTAACCCCTTCGGTCCTTTAGTCTAACTGTGAAATTATAAAAATAATAATATCCAGGAGGTCACGTGGCTTCGAGAGCTTTGCAAACTAGACTACTTCTTCTTTCTTTAGGCCTCTCCACCCTAGTTTCAGCGCAAGAGTTCAAACCGGGCTATATCGACCCTCAACCTATCTTAACCGCGGCGTCTGCAGCTATTGGCGAAGACCGCCTCTCTTGTATTTCTATATCAGGCGTAGCTTATACCGGAATGGTTGGGCAGCAGTACGTCAACGCTTATGAAGTCGACTGGCCCAGAGGAGAACCACTTAGAAACTACACCCGCTTAATCAACTGGGATAACGTCCACATGATAGAAACATTCGATCGTGATCCTGGTCATAATCCGGCTTCCTGGAAGTACGGACTGGGCTGGTACAGTGGAACACCTATTCAGAAAAACGAGCGACAAATATTTAGCCTTAATGGGGACTACGCTTGGCATCAGGACGGTCAAGATGCAACACCTATCGCAGCCAGAGCCATCGATGCTGAACGCTGGCAACTTGACATGTGGCTTACACCTCATGGTTTTCTTAAGGCCGCACGTCTTCCTGGAGCTAACCCTCAAGCAACCTGGCGCTGGGAACTGGGCGAAATGGGCCGCGATGGGGCTACGGTCACGCCAGAAAAAGTTACTATCATCTCAATAATGCTCATGGGGAAATACAGGGTAGATGCTACGATAAATTCTCAAAACCTTTTACAGAGAATTCATACCTGGGTTCCGGACCCAGTCCTTGGCGATGCCAATTACGAGCATGAATTTTCTAATGCAGACTATATTGATATCGGTGACGGCATTAGATTCCCAGCAGTTTGGCATCACCATACTGGTTGGGACGACAACTACCAAGCACAGAGCATTAACGCAGGACATAATGCTTTCGGGGGACGACAGGACAACATAGTAGCAAACAAATGTCCCGGCGAAACTGAAGTACCTGTAAGCGTGATAAATACCGAATTTCCCGAAAACGTAGACGTCCAAGACTTAGGTGACGGGGTTTTCCTATATGGCGGCGGTTCACATAATAGCGTTGTAGTAGAGTTCGAGGAATATATTGCAGTCGTCGAAGCTCCACTCAATGAGCAGCGCAATCTCGCCGTAATTGAAGAGATCGTCGAGCGCATTCCTAACAAACCGATACGCTTCTTGATAAATACACATCAGCACCACGATTCTATCGGCGGTCTGAGAACCTATATGCATATTGGGGCTACAATTATCACGCACTGGAAAAATTATGAGTTTTATACACGAGATGTTTTAAATTATGCCCCTAGAACATTGGATCCAGATATGGTGAGCCTGTGGCCACCCACCGAACTAGCTGAGGGATATCAGTACGAGGTGGTGCGAGAAAATTATGTGTTAACTGATGGCAAGCGCATGATGCAAATTTCATACGTCCATCCACTTGCGCATGTCGAGGGAATGCTAGTCGCATACCTGCCAGACGAGAAGATAATTATCGAAGCCGACTTGTTCGATTCGTTTGAGCCTAGCCTCGGCGGGGCCACAGATGCAAACCGGAGTCTTTACAATCACGTCCAACGGCTGGGTCTTGACGTTGAAACGATCGTACCAATACACGGTGAACCTGTGAATTGGGAAGAATTCGTCAGCATACTAGATTAGGAGATAAGCAGAAAATACGTTTTTACGCGGGCCGCTTTTACTTGAGTCTCCGCCAAGTTAGAGTCCCAGTTATTCTTCCCTGATCATTTTTTATCGACAAGGCGAGAAGATCCTCTTCGATAAACTCAAAATAGCGAACATTATCGCCACCGACCCAACGGGGTACCACCGGCGAGCCGACGACATGATGGGTCACAGTCCCTATATCGAGGTCCCACGAGACTTTGCCCCAGTATCCAAATCCTCCGATGGTCCTTTCCGAAGACTCGCTCGCTCGCAACGGAAGGTCTATTGGCATGCCAAGGCCAGCCATATTGTCAAAGCGATCATAACTTAGCCTGCCGATGTAACCCATATCCCTTTCACTGCCGTCCTCGGAGAAGGTCACATAATGCACCAACTCATAGTCACCGATAAATTGTTGCTTTATCGATTCAAGATCTTCCGCGGCAGATAAGGCAAATGGAATACCCATAATGAGAAAACTGAATAGCTGTCGTTTCATGGCACACTCCTTTGGAAGCTAAGTTTAATACCCAACTGCAGCACCATCGCCTCGACGAGAATCTGAAGCACCCTCAAACAATCCCTCGTCACGATTATGGTATACGCCCATTGCAGCTCCTTGAGAACTTCTTTCCTGAACCCGATGACCCTTGGCTTCATAAAGTCGAATCGTATCTGTAGAAATCGAGTCAGATTCAACACGCGTAACATCCGGCAACCACTGATGATGAATTCGTCCTGCTTCAATTGCCTCGGCGATATTAAACCCATGATCAATAATATTGAGGATGGTTTGCATCGTTGTGTTAATTATCGTCTTCCCACCCGGACTGCCAGTTGCAAAAACGGGTTCTCCATTTTGAGCTACTATTGTTGGCGTCATAGACGACAAGGGCCTCTTTTGGGGTGCAACCAGGTTTGGCGTGGTGCCAATATTTCCTCGCTCGTCAGTCAAACCCGGAATAGCATTAAAATCTCCCAACTCGTTGTTCAATAAGTAACCCCCGCCTTCCACCACGATTGCAGAGCCATACCCGAACTCCAAAGTATAGGTAAGACTTACCATATTGCCGTCTTTATCCACTACCGAGAAGTGAGTGGTTTCCTCGCTTTCATAGGCTTGGGCAAATTGTGAGGGTTGACTCTCTGACTTTCTTTCCATGTCGATAGATGAGCGCAACTCAGCAGCATATTCTTTATCTAATAATCTCGATAGAGGCATGTCGTCATTGAAATCTGGATCACCCAGATGTTCTGCCCGGTCTGCATATGCCCTTCGCATTGTCTCGGTTAGAACATGTAAATAGTCTGCTGAATTATGCCCCATACGCGAGAGATCATAATCTTCGAGTATGTTTAGCATCTCGACCAAGGCAACGCCCCCAGAACTTGGTGGTGGCATACTAATAATATCGAAACCTCTGTAAGAGCCTCTAATCGGTTCCCTCTCAATGGCCTCATATTGCTCGAGGTCCTCTTCCGTTATTAGGCCACCATTCGCAGCCATGAAATCAGCTAGCCTCTTTGCGTTCTCTCCCCGGTAGAAACCATCTTTGCCATTTCTTTGAATCAGCTCTAGCGTATGGGCAAGATCAGGTTGCTTCCAGCTCTCCCCCAGTTCATAGAAGGACCCATCACTCTTAAAAAACTTCTTCGCAGATGATGGGTACTGCCTAAACCGACTTGCACTTCGAACAAAGCCTGTTTGGAGGGAATATGTGAGCGGGATTCCTTCCCGAGCCATCTCCAGTGCTGGACCTACCAAGTCTTCCCAAGGAAGAGAACCCAGTTCCTGATGAGCCTTGTACAGACCGGCTACTGTTCCCGGCACGCCAACCGCCAACATACCAATGTGGTTTGAATTATTTACTACGCGTCCATCCGCCCCAAGGTACATACTCTCGGTAGCCGCGATTGCTGCCTTTTCACGAAAGTCAAAGGTGGTAGCATGCCCGTTTGCGCCATGATAGACGAGAAATCCCCCTCCGCCGATATTGCCCGCGCTCGGCCAGGTCACTGCCAGAGCAAATGCCGTTGCTACCGCCGCGTCAACCGCATTACCACCCTGCTTCAAAGCTTCTAGTCCAGCCTCTGAAGCGAGTCTGGAAGCACTCGAAACTATCCCATTCTTTGCGCGTACGGGTGTTCGACCACCTTCTGAAAATACTGCCGAGACAAGAAAAATACTTAAAATAAGACATAGAGCCCTTATCAGTGACCCGCCTGAAAATCGTTCGCGGTCTGTTGTATTTATCATTGTGACTCACCTCTGTCTCGACAACTCGACACTACGTTTACCAAAACGTAATGTTTCTCTAGATCGAATAGTATTCTATGCTGATCAGTGTTAGCAAATGTTGCGTCGGTTATTGTCCGGCAAACTCACCACTTCCCAAAAAAAATTCATGATATCCCCGAGTTGATTGAGTCAAACTCAATAATGTCTACCAATTGCAAAAACCAGATGATAAGTTGATGGATACCTAAAGCGGAACGGTAATAGCTTTAAAAAATCAACTGGTAATTAAAAGGCTTTATTTATGAATCAAGTTGGCCTTATCAAAACAGCTTTAATCCTCCTCATTTCGCTTCAGTTGTGGAGCTGCAGTGAAAGTGAAGAGGAATTAATCGCAAGAGCCCAAGGAATTCACGATCGAGTAATTACTCTGGACACTCATGCAGATATAAATACTGGAAATTTCACCGCGTCTAGAAATTACACACAGGATCTCGATACTCAAGTTAATCTGCCAAAAATGGAAGCGGGAGGTCTGGATGTAGCTTGGTTTATTGTGTACACCGGGCAGGGTAGCCTTGATGAGGAGGGTTATGCTGCAGCATATGCCAACGCGATCGATAAATTTGATTCAATACATAGATTAGCTGAGGAAATCGCACCAGACCAAATCGAAATAGCTTACACATCGGATGATGTTCGACGAATCGTAGGTTCAGGAAAAAAAGTCGCCATGATTGGTATAGAAAACGCCTATCCTCTCGGAAACGACCTGTCGAGGATAGAGGAATTCTACGAACGCGGCGGAAGGTATATGTCTCTCGCACACAATGGACATAATCAGCTTTCCGACTCACATACGGGTGAGGAAAATAATGACTACGTGCATGGCGGTCTGAGTGACATGGGGAGAGAAGCTATTGCTGAAATGAATCGATTGGGAATAATGATCGACATTTCCCACCCCTCCAAAGATTCCATTATGCAGACCCTTAAACTGAGCGTCGCACCCATTATAGCGTCCCACTCTTCTGCGAGAAAACTAACTAATCATACCCGCAATCTGGATGATGAAATGCTCAGAGCCGTTAAAGCAAACGGAGGTGTAGTTCAGACGACAGCTTTTAGTACCTATGTCAACGAAAAAAGAAGAACATTTTTAATTGAAGGCCGATCTAATTTGGAAGCCGAAATAGCAGACGAAATTGGTTTCAAAATTTTATCCGAACCCGAAATTGGAACGCTCTCTTCAGCAGCAAGACAAATTTATGAATCAAATATTATAGAATTTAATTTACGATTACGCTCTCGTATAAACTCTGCAATGTTTGACCTAGCCCCACCCGCAACAGTTCCAGACTTTGTTGACCACATCGAATATATGATTAATCTAATTGGACTCGACCACGTGGGTATTAGTTCTGATTTTGACGGAGGTGGTGGCATTCGCGGCTGGAACGACGCCTCAGAAACATTCAACGTAACTCTTGAACTAGCGCGTAGAGGATATAATGAGGATCAAATTGATGCTTTGTGGAGCGGAAATCTTTTAAGGGTGCTGGACGAAGTTCAAAGTCTTGCCGAGGCTTCTAATTAAAGAAAGTTAAAGTGACTCTAAAGAACTTATGACTTCCTTAGCTTTCAATAAGATGGCGTTGCGGTCATCTTCGGACTTCCTATCCCAACTCTTGAACACTAAATTCGCGCGAGGGTTCCTTCGAAGAAGAGTGCTATTTTCGCTCTGGAAATGCCAATACAAACTATTTAAAGGGCATGCCTTTTCACTAGTAACCTCCTTCACGTTGTAGTAACAGTCAGTACAGTAATCGCTCATCTTGGAAATGTAGTTCCCACTTGCGGCATACGGCTTAGAAGCAACTAACCCACCGTCAGCGTACTGAGACATGCCTCGTGTGTTCGGCAGCTCTACCCACTGTATTGCATCGATGTAAATACCCAAGTACCAATCATCGACTTGATCGGGATGGATCCCCGCCAGCATACAAAAATTGCCAGTGACCATCAAACGATGAATGTGGTGGGAATAACTGTATTCGAGAGAATCTTTGATGGCACTTTGCAAACATCGCATTTTGGTATTACCCGTCCAAAAGTAATCGGGTAATTTTCGGTTCGATTCAAAAAAATTTTCTTCCGAATACTCCGGCATGTTTATCCAATAGATAGCTCTAATAAACTCTCGCCACCCGAGTATCTGACGAACAAAACCTTCTATTTGAGGTAATGAAATCTCATCCTGACTGTTCTCAAAGCGGGCAAGTGCAGTATTAATGACTTCTAATGGAGACAGCATCTTTGTGTTTAAAGCAAAACTAAGACGTGAGTGATACAAGCTCCATGAGTGATCGCTCTTAGCGGTCATCGCATCTTGGTAGCGCCCGAACGAAGGAAGACATCGGTCGCAAAAAAAGTCGAGAAGCTTTAGCGCTTGATCTCGATTGACCGGCCAGATTAGTGGATTCATCTCTCGACCGATGACGGGCACTTTATGAGTCTTAATTCTCGTAAGAATTTTTGACACATCGTTTTCAAAGGTCAATGGGGCGGGGACCGAATAAACGTCATCCTTTTTGAGTTTCTCTCGGTTTTGCTTGTCGAAATTCCAAGCACCTCCTTTTGGCTCACTCCCATCCATCAGAATATTAAAGCCCTTCCGCATTCGCCGGTAGAAACTCTCCATTCGATGAGACTTCTTGCTCACAAAATCCCTTTCAATCTGATCGAATGGAAGCAAGAAATGTTCGGTGTCAAATTCCTTCACTTCAATATGATCGGCAAAAGTAAGCGACCTCAATTGATTGAGCAATCGATATTCATCTGGGCGCTGATAGCAGAATAATTGCGCAGAAAACTGTTCTAGCATGTGCTGGATAAGCTCGTGGAAATCCTTGAAATCGTTCGTCTCATCAAGAGTTAAGTGCAGAACTTCATGTCCGCTTTGCTGCAACGATTCCGCAAAATTTTTCATTGCTGCAAAGAATGCAGCCACCTTCTGAACGTGATGGTTGCAGTATGATGTTTCTTGGGGTAACTCAGCGATGATGAAAAGCCGCGAAACATCGTGGTCTTTAAACCAGGAATGATTGCTATTTAACTGGTCTCCAAAGACCCAACTAATCGACTTGTATGATGCCTTCATAACATGGCTTAGGGAAGCAAAGAAGTACTATACGCACGGTACGACATGGCGGACTTGTAAGATCTAAAAATAAAGGTTCTACGTTATGTGCTAATAGATATCTTTGAGTATAAAAAATGACCTACAATAACTTGTTCAACAGCCTTGGGGCTCTGGGGTTACTTCCCTTCGGCTTTGGAATCGTCTTGACACTAATTGAGGCCGATTTTCTCGGCATAAACGGCGTTGATATTTTCACCAGCTACTCGCTAGCGATCCTCTGTTTTTTATCAGGGTCTTTGTGGGGTCAGATTCTTAAAGACGAGTTTTTTGCCCGCAACAAGAAAGCTCTAGTAATGACAAACGTCCTGGTCGTTGCCGGATGGAGTGCTTCCTTGGCCTCCGAAAAGTTCTCGATAATCAGCTTAATTGTCCTCGGGCTAGCATTTTGCGGGATTCTCCTATTGGAAATCTTTTTGTTTAGGCAATCTGTGGTGAGCCTTAATCGCGATTACGCCAGACTAAGGTTTACTCTCACAGCGCTCGTGCTATCGGGACACGTTGGAATGGTGGTCATCCATGCCTGAAACTTTTCGAAATCTTACTCTCTTTTTCGATTCTACGTGTCCGCTATGCGTCGGTGAAATGCGACAACTCAGAAAATTAGATACCGAAAATCGGTTAACTTTCGAGGACATTTATTTAAATGACTTCACCGAGCGTTTTCCGGACATAGAACCTTCGAAAGCGGCGAACGTGTTTCACGGGCAATATGAAAATGGAGACATGGTATACGGACTTGACGTTTCTGTTGAGGCTTGGGGCATCGTGGGAAAAAATAAATGGATGCGGCTTCTGCGGTTGCCAGGGGTCCGAATAATTTCTGATCTCGCCTATCGATTCTTTGCAAGGTATCGTTCACAAATCTCACTACTTCTCACCGGAAAGCGGTACTGCGAGAGTTGTGATTTAAAGCAGTAATCTTCCTAACCAAGCTCAAGGCGCTAATCACAAAATATTATGGCTGATAATACAATTCTTATCATTGGCGCAAGCAGCGGCATAGCAACTTCTTTAATCAAGGAGTTTGTTGACAAACAGACAATAGAATCCGTCATAGCGATTAGTCGCAAAAAACCACCGGCTGTAATACAAGACGTGGACCAAAAAATCGAGTGGTTACTTTCTGATAATTCTGAATCGTCAATTCTTAAAATTGTTGACATGATGCTGGCGCGCAACACAGTTTTAGACCAAGTAATCATATGTAACGGAGTTTTACATGACACACAGTTTTTGCCAGAGAAGCGCGTTGAAGACATCAAGCTTCAAAGCCTGCAAGCAGTGATGCACATTAATGCATTTATCCCCATGCTATGGGTTAAAAATTTAAAACCACTCCTACGACGGAGCGCCAAATGCACCATTACAGCTTTTAGTGCTCGCGTTGGAAGCATTGAAGACAACGGTAAAGGCGGTTGGTACGCATACCGAGCGTCAAAAGCCGCTCTGAATATGCTTATGAAGACCGCCTCAATCGAATTACAAAGAGAACCGTCGAAAATTTCCTTGCTCTTATTTCACCCCGGGACCACTGACACCAACCTCTCGAAGCCCTTCCAAAAGAGGATTGCAAAACAGTCGGTTTTTGAGCCCTCTTTCGTTGCAAAACGATTACTAAAGATATTAGAAGACCATAACCATGATGAAGAGATTCAATTCAAAGATTGGAAGGGCGAGGCAATTGCCTGGTAGTTTTGAGAAGTAAAAACGATATCCTTAGGCAACTCCTTTTTGCCCAAAAAAAGAAGCCGGTCACCCCTCAAAGGTCACCGGCCGATCCTTAAGAATGTCGATCTTTGTTACTGGCTTGGGTTGCCGATTGGCGAGCCTTCCTTGCGCCACTCACCATACATATACTCTTCGGCGAATTCGACACATTTGAATTCAAGCAATTGCATATTCTCTTGAACGTGTCTGTAAAGAGGAAAGCTGACTGTCCATGGCTCTGTGAACGTATTCGGGTCGGTGATAGTCGCCGAATAATTGATGTGGTTCGGCCCACCTGGCGTCCATCTCTCTTCCACTACCATCTCAAAACTATGAAAGTTGCCGGCCCTGTCAAACCAGGTATCCTCCATCTGGCCTGTGACAGATATCACCAGCGTATCACCCTCCCATGTCGCATTCGAGTGACCCATCCAAGCATCTACTTGAGATACGATTTCCGGTTGGTCGACATAAACGATTCGATTTGATTCAGCAAATTCATAAGCCAACAAAATTACATCTCTAGATTGAACGATCTGGAAAGGGAAGGGCAAGTAGTTTGCGCGAGGAACACCAGGCATAAAACATTTTGCAAGAGGGTCCTTTGTTATTGCGTCTCGTGCGTTCTCATCACGTTGTCTTCGGCTAACCTCGGTATAGGGAATGCGCCCTCCCTCGACAATACCAAGACTGGCAGGCTTAGCTGACAACGCCCCCATCTCACGGGGATAAGGGCCATAGGCCGCCGCATGGGGCTCAACATCATAGTGAGCTGTTGTCATCGCTTGCCAAATACCGCTAAAGTCCGGCTTTCCGTCAGGCGTGCGTGGAAATTCATCCAACGCTTGTGCGCTAACTGCCCCTGCAAACATTGTCAGAGAAAGGATAGACAGTAAGTTCTTAACTATATTTTTCATCAATAAACCTTAATTCAATATCTAAAAATTTCTATTTTTATAAGCTTTCGATCTTTCAGTTATCAGCGACCTAAAGAGGCCGTAATCCGAATTAATCTCGCTCCCCAATATCAACACCTTCAGAGAGTAATCGCTCTTCGACCCGCGCTCCTCTCAATGTGTTTATCATCCCATAATTACCTTCATGGCAGGCATACTCGTATATCTGACCGGCCATCTTGATCATTGGGACTACAGCGGTAATTTTATCAGTAAAGGTGCCTGGATCATCAATGGTAAATTCATAATTTACGGTGTCATATGCCACCCGTGTGAATTTCTCGGTAAGGACAGCGTCATAGTTTTGCCCTGCTGCCCCAAAGGACTGCCGATAACCGTTGAAATTCTTGGTCTCAACGACGAGGGTATCTCCGTCCCAATAGCCTCTAGAGTCTCCAGACCAGAGCCGAATGTCGTCGTTAAGTGAAGGCTTCTCTGTCAAAGGGACAATTCGGGCATCGTGAATCATTTCAGTCATGATTACCGCTGTGTCCTTATTTTGAATAATCTGCATATTGTTGTTATACAAACTGGGTGTAAACGGAGGGCCGGAATTAAAACCTACGATGCAACGCTCAGACAATCCTCTGTCTTCTGGCCCGCTCTTGTCTATGCCTCCGACCACATATCGAACAGGTCTATCTCCTGGGACATCTGGACCCAAACCACCGAATTGAACATTAGCCCCTTCAACGTATGCTGGTTGCCGCCCGTTCTCTGGATAAACTATGTGTGATGTCCTCACCACATCTCCAAGGCCGGCTGTTTCGAACCAAAAATCGTTGTAGCCACCAGGATTAGACCCTTCATCTGGGACGTCGGGAACATTCAATCTTGCCGCTGCCTCATCCGCGGCTCTCCTACCCGCCATGATGGCGTCTTGTCGCTCTTGAACTTCTTCTTGAGTCAGAAATTCTTGAGTTCCGTATCGCTGAGGTCTCTGCATTGGAATGTCGGATGAAAAATTCCACACCCCTTGCAAGTCTGGCTGACCCCAATCGGTCCGAGGCGCCTCATAGTTATCATTTGACTGGCCCGTTGCTAGGCTGCTAAAGCAAGATAGCAGCGTTATTAAGATTAGTTTGTTGCTTTTCATCGAAGGTCCCCAACAATTGTTCAACTAAGCCCGTAAGGTAGATGTTTAAGCTAAAATAAGCAATAGAAACAAGGTGTTTGCCGCAAAAATGGCGGGTTTAAATTGAATGATTATTCCTAATCAGTGAAATTAATAACTAATCGCTGCAACCAGTGAGCCTCCTTTCAAGGAGACCCCCTCAGAACTCGCCCATCACGTGTTTATTTGCGTGAGTAACGAGTCAGCAGACTAGAAGTATCCCAACGACCACCGCCACTTTCTTGTACCTCAGCGTAGAATTCATCGACCATTTCTACGAGTGGCATACTTAACCCGTTTCGTTGAGCCTCCTCGAGGGCAATACCTAGATCTTTTCTCATCCAATCCACTGCAAAACCAAATTCGTATTCATCGTTGAGCATAGTTTGATATCGGTTCTCCATTTGCCAAGAGCCTGCCGCGCCCTTTGAGATGGTCTCAATCAAATCTTCCCCGTTAAGCCCCGCCTTGATCGCAAAATTTAGCGCTTCTGCAAGACCTTCCACAACGCCCGCGATACAAATCTGATTCGCAGCTTTCGCTAATTGTCCGTTTCCAGCCGGCCCCAATAGCTTGTTGAATTTTGAATAAGTATCAATGATCGGTTTTGCTGCATCATAAGTCTCTTCTTCTCCACCAATCATGACTGTCAGAGCACCATTTTCAGCGCCCGCCTGCCCCCCCGAAACAGGAGCATCAAGAAATCTTTTACCCTGTGCGATTGCGTCTGAGTGCAATTCGCGAGCCAGTGAAGCGGACGCCGTCGTGTGATCAACCAAAATCGAATTCTCTTTCATGCCTTTTAAGGCGCCCTCTTGTCCGGCAACCACTTGGCGCACGTCGTTATCATTCCCCACACAGACTAAAACGATATCACAACCTTTGGCTGCTTCAGTTGGTGTGCTTGCCATCTCACCGCCGTATTCCTTGCACCATTGTTCAGCCTTAGCAGCTGTTCTGTTGTAGACACATACGTCCGTTCCAGATTTCTTAACGTGCCCTGCCATGGGATATCCCATGACACCTAAACCTATAAATGCCACTTTCATTTAATACTCCAACTTTATATTTAAGTTCCTATTTTTTATAAATTGATCTTCCTCGAGAAAATGTTTCGACGACCGCTAAATCCGCCAAGCTTAGAGGATCAACTTTCAAGGGGTTTTTTTCAAGCACTACAAAATCGGCTCGCTTACCGACAGCTATGCTTCCTTTTTCATCCTCTTCAAAATATTGATACGCTGCGCCCTTTGTAACTGCATAAAGAGCTTCTTTCACCGATGCCCTTTGTTCTGGCCCAAGAACATAACCACTACGAGTCAACCGATTTACAGAGATGGAAACCAATCTCATGATATCTGGCGGCACGATAGGGGAATCATTGTGGACTGTATAAGGAATATCTCTATCAATAGTAGCTTTTAGCGGACTAATGAAGCTCGCACGCGAATCCCCAAAACTAAGCCTGTGCCAATCACCCCAAAAATAAGGATGCGCCGCATAGTAAGATGGCAAAATTCCAAGCTCTTTTACCCTATCGAGTTGATCCTCTCGAATCAGCTGCGCATGAATAATTACGGAACGGTGATCGGGCACTTCTCTGCCGTCAAACGCTTCATCTATCCCGTCGATCATTAACTCGATAGCTGCATCGCCATTGGCATGTACTAAAATTGGTATGCCTCTCGCCAACATGCTTGCGGCATTTTTCCTGTAATAGTCCGGAAGATAACTCGGATAACCGGCGTAATTCGATCCGCTCCCAGGTGGACCTTCATTATATGGTTGAGACATCCATGCGGTTCTTCCTTGAGGGCTACCATCAAGAATAAACTTGACACCCCCGTTACGAACACCGCCAAAATATTCTGAGTCGACTCTAACGAGAGACAGTTCAGTCTCGGAAAGGGGGTTCCCCATCAGATAAGTCACAATGTCCGCAGCGAACGGCTCCTGAAGAGCTTGCTGTTTTAATTCTTCAACGTACGAGGCGCTCACATTACTTTCTTGAATGGTTGTTATGCCAAAACTCGCATATATCTCCACCGCCTTCCTTCGCAAATCCCAGCCCATGCCCTCTTCGATTAAAGATTCTCTGCCTGGCAGCAGCGACATGGCTGTCTCTTCCATAACACCGTCTGGCTCATCGGTTTGCGGCCTTCTCCGTATTACCCCGCCCGGCGGATTTGCAGTATTCGCGTCAATCTCACTGATTTCAAGCGCCAGTGAGTTAGCGGCAGACAAATGGCCGGATACATGTCTTATTACAACTTGATGCGTTGTTGAAGCTCTATCCAGGTCATCTTTGTTCGGGTGCCTTTTCTCTAAAAGCAAAGAATCGTCATACCCAACAGCATAAACCAATGAGCCTTCCGGAATGTCGTTCGCCAAAATCCAATCTCGAATGGCTTCAATTATATCGTCTATGCTCTCCATCTCTCCTACCGGAGGAGAAGAGATATCTAGGAGTGCCGAATAGGTTGCCACGGCCCCAAAGTGACCATGTGCATCGATAAAACCCGGCAAAAGTGCGCTATCTTCCAATTCTACGAGTCTTGTCGAGTCACCCCTCATTTTGAGGATGTCTTCAGGGTCCCCAACTGCGGAAATGCGATCTCCGATGACTGCGACGGCCTCAACTTCATCTCCTTCCATGGTGATAATATTTTCACCGACAAATATTAAATCTGCGAGCGGCTGCGCACTATCGGGTCCACTTGATGGAGAACAACCCATGATGACAGCCAAAATCGGTGACAGAATCCCAAGCGAGGCATATTTTTTTAATAATAAGTTCACTGGACTTTACCTACCTTTTATTCCCCTAGTTTCCGATCATAGTCAATCAAAGATAGTGTGCAGGGATTTTCTGGTAGGCGCAATATTCAGAATAGAATTTTTAGAAAACCAATAAGCAATTATTCTTGCTGTGATGATTATCTTCCTACTCTAATCAAATTCAGGCGAAGTTCTCATTAATTAGAGTTGCCCGAGTCAGAAAAACCCTTGCGTCACAGATTAACTTTTCAAACAAAACCTCAAACCAGAAAAGGCATTTAAAATTCCATTATGAAGAGGGCCGAAGGGCCTGGACCTGATGGTATAAATAATCTGTCAGTTGTCGCCGACTGCCTTTATCTTCTAGATGCTCCCATTTCAAAGGCTCACCTATTTCAATTTTAACGGTTTGTCCAAACTTCTTTAACGCCTCATGGACTAGCATCGCCATTCGCAGTGGTTCCGCAATATGCGAGGCGACGTGAAATTTCCGACTGTTTTGTCCGTGAAAGAAAATGGGGACAACCGTAGCTCTCGCTTCTCTTATTATTTTTGCAGCAAAAGTGGTCCAAGGGGCATCCTGAACTGAACCGAACCCAAATTTATTAGCCGTAGACACAGTACCAGAGGGGAAAATTAATACCGGAACATCCTGTGACAGAAATTCTAATGCTAACTGTTTTGACCTTATGTTTGTTTTTAATGCCTGTTTTGTCTCTTGAAAATCAATCGGCAGAAAAAAAGGAGCAAGATGTTTATCCTGGCAAAGCAAAGAGTGGAGCATGATGCGCAGGTCGCCGCGAACTTTAAGTGCCATATCGCACAATACAATCCCGTCAACGACTCCAAAAGGGTGATTCGCAACAAACATTAATGGGCCAGTTTTTGGTACGGCATTCAGCTTAGTTGAATCGTAGTCCGCTGTGATTCCTGTTTCCTGAAGTGCGCTTGAAAAAAAATTTGATAAATCAAAGTCACACCCTTTTAAGCGATTATAAACTGCTTCTATTCGATTGCGCCCCAGCATGATCTCGAGTGAAGAAACAAAATTACGCACATACCAAGCGTCGTCAGGATTTGTGTAGGAAAGACGCGGAGGTTCTCTAAGATAGCTTTGGAATTGAGGATCTAACTCTGCCAGGCTCATGCGAAATCACACTACGCTTATGATATTACGTTTTAATGACATTATGGTGCCAACTAAAGCAATCACGACGATCCACAACAGGCTAACTTTTTCGATTAAATTCCCATAACATAAAATGTACAGTGGAATGACTGACCTACAGTAATTAATTTTGCTTGATGATCTTACCGCCAACCAAGAAAAGACTCAAACCCAGCGCCCCAGACATAGCAGCTGTGGCGTACGGCCACTGATACAGGTTTGTGTTTGCCGCATAAACTATCCCCAAGACTGCGGGCCCCATTGCTGTACCCCACGACGACATTAAATTGCTCAGCGAAAAAATCTTCGCATAATCCCTTACACCGAACGCCTCTGCAATGAGCAGTGGTTGGAGCATCAACAGATTACCTACCGATGCACCGAAGATAGCCAAACCGACGCAAAGTGTGAGGGCGCTGTAACCTATCGATAGCAGGCTGAGCGAAAGTGCTTGTAAAAACATCATTACAATTGCGAATTTTCGAATAGATATTTGGCCGACGACCCATCCTCCAAATAATCTGCCAATTATGCTGAACACCGGCAAAATTGCTACTGCAATTGCGGTCTCGGCCTCAGAAAGTTGTTCTCTCACTAAACCATACTGATGAGCGATGCCACCCACTTGTGCAGCCATAAGAAAAATATACGCCAAACTGAGTGCCCAGAAAAACCGTCCTCGTATAGCTTCCCGGAAACGCAAGCCATCGTTTGTCGAGCCAACATTTTCCGCGCTACCATGTTGAGTATACGCTTTAACTTGTTCTCCGTCCGGAAGCACACCGATTGATTCCGGACTAACTCGCAGGAATATCCAAGACACAGGAATAACACCTACCAAATAGATTACACCGATCAGGGGGGCTGCAATATCAAACCCTAGTGAATCAACCATAAGGATAGATAGTGGGGTTAGGATTACTCCTCCCAGCGAAAGTCCAGTCGAAGCAATAGAGAGAGCCATTGCTCTCTTTTTCCTGAACCACCTAGTAACTAGAGTCGTTGCTGGAATCAGTGATGAAGCAGCAAATCCTGCACCAAACAAGCCGTATACCAAGAATAATTGCAAAGTGGTCTTCACATAAGCTAAAGCACAGAGGGAAACAAACGACATTACCGCCCCGGCGGTTATTGATATTCTTGGATCGTAATCCTCTACCCAGCGCGCAACAAACAAACCAGTCACGCCGCCTGTAAGGAAGAAAATAGAAACCGACATTGATGCCGACCCAACTGTGAATGCCGGCTGCGCAGCCAACGCATTTAGATAAATCGCATGGTTGTAGAAGCTTAGACCGCTGGTGAACGTGAGCAATACGAATATTGCGGCAACTATTTTCCAGCCATAATAAACTTGATTATCCTGCTCGCGCCACATGGTGAATTTACACTCAGTCGATAATGCCAGGTTAGGCTTTAAGGTGCCTCGTAAAACGTAAAATAGCCAGTAAACATTTCATCCCAGCTGTTTAAGCCAAAGTTAACTTCCTTTTCTGGGTCCGGGTTCGTCGGATTAGAAATCGAATTATCCAGAGCGCCGGTAACATGAACTTTTGTTCCCGCTTCTAGTGCAAGAGGCGTGTCCAAAACATAATGAGGTTGCCAGCCATAATTGTAAGCAGGTATGCTGAAAATATCCTTCTTAACTCCATCTCGCTCTTCTATTGCGAATTTCATTCTTTTCCCACGATAATTCATACGAGCACGCACTCCAGTGATAACCACCCCGGATCCAAAAACAAAGTCCGCATTGATTTCAAAATTGGGCTCATTTGGCGGCAAAACAAACCTCGAAGAAACTACTTGAACCAAATTCTCCCGCAGATCTTCTTTTTCACTAAAATAAAGCCCGATTTTTGTAACATCAGTCGTTCGCTGCCCGTTAGTCACATAATGAAACTGCATAGAGAGGCCATGCCCCTTAGGTATAAAGACACCTGTCCCTTCATGAAAAATCTTCACATTGGTTTTGCCCGGAGAGTAACTTTCCAAAAACCTTCTTTGCACGGAAGTCTGACTTCGCTCAAGACCCCAAAAGTCCTCACCGGGCTCAGTGATGAAAGTCATCAGATGATGAAGGACAGAAGGGTCTCCGGCTTTATACTCAATGGCACGAAGCCATTTATCTTCTGCGAACGGAAGATCAACATGCTCATAAATGTAATCGAGGACTCCGGTCGGAGGCACTTCGTTACTTTGACCAAAAACGATATAGTCTGGCTCACCTAATACCCAACCTTCTTTTATTTCGGGCTTGTAATTCTCTAAAGGATCAAATTCAGCCGATCCCCGAGGGGCGCCAGCGTCAATCCAGTGCAGAAGAGTCTGCATTTGGGCAGTATCTAGATATCGAGCACTTTCGGAGTGTCCAATATAGGGGTCCACTTGCATTGGGGGCATTCTTTTATTCAGGAGTACTTCGCGAATCATTGGCGACCAGCCCAACAGCATGACATAGCTATCGAATGCGAATGGCCCAACACCACCTTGTCTATGGCAGTCAACGCAATTCTCGATAATGATTGGTGCGACCTCTGCACGATAGTCGGGGGTCGCCTTCCCGTGTGCCACTTTAACCGGATAGTCAACATTACAGTTCACCGATTCAGACTTTATCGTATCTTGAATAGTTTCGAGAGCTCCTAATGAAGCTCTAAATTCAAGCCCAACGGTTCCCCGATAGAATATGGAGAGCCTCTCTGGATTCAACACCAAAACTTCTCCAGCATTTTTGATACCCAGAGATTCAGATACTAATTGCCCGCTGTCCTCTAAAATGGGAAAGTCCAACCCCAAATCAGTTAGTGCCTCTCTGCCTAAATCAACCGAATCAATTAGCAGAAACTCTATGTCTTGAGAAGAGAGCTCCTCAGAAACGGAGCTGTATTCTTGAAGCATGGCAGACATCGATGTACAAGATTCATCGAACGACATTACTACGAGGGCTTCCCGATGCTGATATCGACTCAATTGGTGAAATACACCAGACTCATCCAGGAGTGCGAAGTCGTTAACTCGATCAAGAGCAGCATGGCAAATTATTGGTAGGATTGAAGTAAATAACGAAAAGAAAATAAGCGTTGATTTTTTCATTTACCACCTGATAGCGATCTTGTAACAATTTGTAAAAAAACAACGGCCTATGGCCACCATTTTGATTGAGCCACCGCTGGACGTAAGTTAATTTGGTCGCTATGCTAGCGCCCTTGAATGATGGGTTTCAACAGATTAATAAAAATATCCCAAGTGGAACCCAAGATATCTGTAGTTTACTTTCAGGCTTATGGCCCAGCCATAACGGTTTTTAGGGAGAGACATTGAATGCTTTTTAATCACAAACTCATAACCGCAGCCATAGTCGGCTTCTTCGTTTCAGCGGCGCTAACAGCCAATGGACAATCGGCTGATAATGCGCGTTTTTTAAGCCTAGCGCCCGCTGGCGGAATGCCCATAATTCCCGTTATGGAAGGTTGGATTGCCAACCCAGACGGGACTACCAGCTTCTCATTTGGAGTCATTAATCGAAACGAAGAAGCGGTGGAGATTCCTTTAGGGGAAGGAAACTATATTGAACCCGCGCAGTTTGATGGCGGGCAGCCAACGCATTTCCCTGCAGGACGTTCCGTGGGCGTCTTCTCAGTAACTGTGCCGGAGTCAGAGCAAGACAATGATGTCTGGTGGTACTTGACGACTGGTGATAGCGAAGCGTTAAAAGTCCCCGGGCGTCGCGGCTCATCAGCTTACGAATTAGATTTCATTTTGCCTCGGCCGCAAGGCGGCATGCAGCCGATGGTTGGTATCGGAGAAGACGGCGAACTTAGGGGGCCTCCTTATGGCTTGGTGGGCGATATTGAAGATTATCCCCGAAATCCAGCTCAAGTGGGCATCCCTGCAGAGCTAATTATTAACGCAACTGACCCCGCCGAGCGAGACCCCGACGATCCTCGTTTTGAGGAAGCGATACCAATGGGCGTCACCTTCGCAAAACACCAAGGCCCGGGAAGTGTCGAATTTACCCGCCACCCTGATACTGTGGTCGAGGAAAATCCTTACGATGAAGATAACCCAAGGTTTCGTTTTTTCCGCGAGCCAGAACCTAACCAGTTGCGGATCGAAAATTCAGCGGGTGTTGGCCGAGTTTATGCAACCTTCTCGGACCCCGGAGAATACATAATAAGGACTAAAGTCGATGTTCATCGTGGACCAGACAGCTCGAACGGAGATCAATGCTGTTGGACTAACGTCTGGCAAAGGGTAGTCGTGGAGTAATGTCGCGATTCCTGGGCGTCAGAATAATAGCCTAGGGTTATTCCTGCTAAATGCCCGAGAGACTAAGCAACCTCGGGCCCGCCTTGAGCCTAATTCCCTTAGTTTCAATTTGTTGCATAAAGCTTAATGAAATCAACGCTATTGATAGACTTTCTGCACGAGCAGAATTAATATTAGTACCGTAAATCCTAACGATCTCTATTTCGGGAGAAAAATATGAAACTGATGCCACATTTTTTGGTAATCGCAATCACAGTGGCGCTATCTGGCGTTGTCCAAGCACAAAGTGATGAAATTACTTACAACACCCATGTAGCGAATATCATCAATGAGAATTGCGTCGTATGCCACAGAGAAGGCGGCATAGGCCCGATGC
>ERZ802830.1129-NODE-1129-length-25905-cov-9.88143_pt1 | contig 25905 bp, 18 predicted proteins | sample MGYA00345654_ERZ802830 | MGnify/ENA primary metagenome ERZ802830 (study PRJEB30503, sample SAMEA104212375) | marine metagenome | biome: Westerlies Biome; feature: [SRF] surface water layer (ENVO:00010504) within the epipelagic zone...; material: water...
TTAATTTTGAGGGCAAAGAAGAAGATCTAGGTCGACCCTACTTCCGTGTGATTGAGTATGACGGCTTTCACTATGCCATGAGCATGCCGGGTTACCTCTTTCGGTCTCGCAACGGTTTGACGAATTTTGAGGCGGGGCCTCAGTTTTTCTCTCGCGACATGCGCCATTCAGCATTACTGATTCGAGATGAACACCTCTATGTATTCTTCACTAACCGAGGTGACGAACCGGAACGCATAATGCTTTCGACAATTAGTCTGAAAGGTGACTGGAGTGAATGGGTCGCAAGCGAGCCAATAGAGGTGTTACGACCAGAAAAGGACTACGAGGGTGCAACGCTGCCACTGAAGGCTTCGCGAGGAGGCTATATCGATGAGCGGGTTCACCAGCTCAGAGATCCGGCCATCTACCAAGAGGGCGATAAGACATATTTATTGTATTCAGTTGCAGGTGAAAGCGGGATAGCTATAGCGGAAATCAGGTTCGATGAACTTAACTAGCCCCAAAGATCAAGGTGATATAAGAACGAAGACTCCAATCAAAAGGTAAACCTCATGAATCGCCGCTCATACTCGCTGCACCTTATATTGCTACTTTCTATTGGACAATTAGCGAGCGCACAGACGCACGACACTCTGTCCCCCACGGAACACTGCAGGGATTTTTCGTCAGATGCAATTATCTCCTTTGCGGATCCAGACCTCGCCGAAGTGGTAAACGAGGCGCTGGGTTTGGAAGCTGGCATCCCGCTGAGCTGTGGTCAAGCGGCAGAACTTGATGAGCTGGTCGTTGGCACCACGATAGAACGCGTAGTCTATGGAGGCACTCTGCGACCGTCGCCGGAAAAACCTTTCGAGAGCTTATACGGCATACAAAATCTCAGGGGCCTTACCCGACTTAACCTGATAAATCGACTCATTACTGATATCAGTCCGCTTAGTAGTCTAACAAATCTTGTTTCTCTGAACTTACACACAAACTGGTTTAGTGACCTGAGCCCGGTAAGTGGGCTAACTAATCTTGAGCGGCTCATCGTCAGCGAGAACCCAATCTCCGATATTAGCCCACTGGCAGGGCTAACGAAGTTGCGCCAATTGCATGTGCATGGACTTTACCCATACCAACTCCAACATTATCTAAACATGGATGATGGGCGTGACCCGAAAGTGAAGTTCAACGGCATTACCGATCTAACTCCGCTATCAAAGCTCACAGAAATGCGTCTTTTGCGAATTCATCTCAATGAGATATCAGATGTCAGACCACTTGCCAATCTCAACAAGCTAACCCACTTACGTATCTATGACAGCCAGATTAAAGACATTAGCGCGCTGGAAAATCTCGACCAATTGGTTTTGTTATGGGCTCATAACAATCAGATAGAGGACATAAGTCCACTAAACAGGATGACCGATTTGCAACAACTGAGCCTTAATGGTAACGCCATAACGAATATTGGGGCCCTTGGTGAGATGATTCATATGGAGCACTTATTTCTTAGCAATAACAGAATTGAGAATATTGATGCGCTAAGACGATTGCACGCACTAAAAGTTCTGAGACTTGAAAACAATAGTATTACAGACGTGAGCGCTTTGGCCGGATTGAGCCAAATTGAGGAGCTAAGTCTTGCGCGCAACCACTCACTCTTCAGCGTGCAACCACTGCTAATCAATTCAGGCCTGGGGGAAGGCGATGAACTAGATCTGCGATTCACGCATGTGCGCTGCTCTGACATGGATGCTTTCGCTGCTCAAGGAATTGATTTACTCAGAGTAACTGCAATAAATGGGTCTGCCTGTGCCGGACGCAGACTTGAAGATCCATGATTATAAAAAGGCCATCCTATGAATAGAAACCTCAAAATTAGCGCCTCGCTACTTTTTCTTCTCTTAATAAATACGGCTTGGGTTCAGGCGCAATCAAATATTGAAGCCCCCAATGAATTAGTCGGACCAATAACCATGTCTGGAGATTTCACTTTTGCAAGTGTGGGTGACTTGATGATCAGGAGGCCGGCCTCCCAATTAGCCGATCCAAAAATCCAGGAAGTATTTGAATTAATCCGAAGCGCCGACTTAGCCATGGGTAACATGGAAGGAGAGCTAGCTAACTTGAGAGAATTTGACGGCCCGATGAACGGGTTCGTTGGCACTCATGAGGTAGCTGAAGATTTGAAGGTAATGGGCTTCGATATGGTTAATCGCGCACAAAACCATTTGTTGGATTCTGAAATTGCCGGCATGTTTTCGACAAACTCCTTGCTAGACGGTGCTGGAATAATACACGCAGGTTCCGGGAAAAATTTACACGAAGCCGCAGCTCCCGCTTTCTTTGAAACCCCCAAAGGTAGAGCAGCCCTGATCGGAGCCCATGCTCCTATTTGGCCGGAGCACAACCGACTAGCCGCCACGCCACTCATAGGTAATCTCGGAGGCAGGCCAGGTCTTAATATGTTGAATTATAGCGAGATGATTCTGGTTTCAAGGGAGCAGTTTAATGCCTTGGAAGGAATACGTGAAGATTTCTTGCAGTATCGAGATAACTACGACAACCCAAGAACCGTTACAAATGCATCTCCCAATTTCGGTATCAATTTCCCCGCATCTAGTTCTGGTCGCAACAATCCTGTTTATCGTGTAGCACAAAATGATGAGACACCAGGCACTATTTTATACAAAATTAACGATAATGATTTGGATCGGGTCTTACGCAATATTAAAAACGCGGGACAATTCGGCGACTTTGTCGTTGCTGCCGCACACATACATCAAAGCCGGTCTATTTTGGAAACTCAACACTTGAGCACCAGGCCGCCTGCTTTCTATGTAGAATTAGCGCATCAAGCTATAGATGCTGGAGCTGATGTATTTGTTGGAACTGGCGTGCAGACTCTAAGGGGCGTCGAAATCTACAATGGAAAACCTATCTTTTATGGGCTTGGTGAATTTTTTAGAGAAGCTCATTGGGAACTCGAGGTAGCGATGGGCAATGCGGATACAAATCCCAATAGGAGAATGCAACAGTTTGCCAGGAACTTCGGCGGAACCACTCAATCTTTAGAAAGTCTCGTTGCTATTAGTCACTATGAGGATGGCCTGCTTACCGAAGTACGGTTGTATCCAACTGAGTTAGGAGTTGATGGCCCCGACTCGCGCTTGGGCATTCCCCGCATGGCAGGACCGCAAACTGCGAAACGTATATTAGAACGAGTAGAGAGGCTCTCAGATGAGTGGAACACAGATATCGAGATCCAGGGAAGTGTGGGAATTATTCGTATTAAATAGATTTTGTTTACTTTCCCCCAAAAAAAAAGGTAAATATCTGATGAAAAAAATTAAATCGTTGTTTTTTATTTTTCTTTGGCTGATATATATGGGCGGGGCAGATGCAGCAGTACCCGATGCACAAATTATCGGACCGCTCGAAGCGGACCCTCCCGGCCATCCATCAAGAAACTCCATCTATGCCGCATCTGCAATCGAATTATCGTCGAATGGATATGTTGAAGAAGAGTACTTTATTGAAGGAACAGCCAATCAGTACACAAATCCAACATTAGAAACCGGTGCAATAGTTGACAGTAATCATCGCTATTTAACCCGACTAATTGTACGCCGTCCGCAAGCTGAGAATTATAACGGCACCGTTATTGTCGAGTGGATAAATGTTACTGGCGGCCCAGATAAGGATATAGATTGGTGGTATTCAGGCTCCCATTTTATGCGCAATGGCTATGCTTACGTAGCAGTATCAGCACAACAAATGGGAATCGACACCATGAAAGAGTGGAGCCCGGAGCGTTATGGTCATCTAGATGTTACTCATGACGGAATGGTCGATCGAGACGCGCTCTCTTATGATATTTTTTCAGCAGTAGGAAAGGCCATTAATCGGATCGGGCAATCAACTCCGGCGGATCGCGTGGACATTCTTGATGGATTAAAGGCTGAAGTAATTATCGCGACAGGCCATTCTCAATCTGCCAGTCGCCTTGCGATTTACCTGAACAATATTCATCCACTCGAGCCTATTTTTGACGGCGTGATGGTGCATGGTGGTGGTGGCCGTATCCGAGATGATCAGGAAACTAAGATTTTTAAAATTATGGCAGAAACAGATATGGCACGGCGAGCTGCAACGCCGCAACCCAACACTGATACTTTCATGCAATGGGAGGTTGCTGGGTCCTCTCATGCCGATTACGATTTCGAAATTGAATATTCGAAGTTGCGCTTGCTGCGTGACGGATTAGCGCTCTCTCAAGCAGAGGCTAGAGATGTAGGCTGCGAGCTTCCTGCCCATAGTCGTATTCCTTTTCGAGACCCATTCAATGCTGCATTCGAGCATCTTGTGAAATGGATCAAACAGGATGTACGACCGCCAGCAGCGGAGCCATTACAGGTCGCACGAATGATGCCTGATGTTGAGTTCACTAGAGATAAATATGGCAACATACTCGGCGGGATAAGACTGGCGGAACATGCTGTCGCTACCGCGAAGAATACTGGTATGAACAATGGCATAACCAATCGATTTTGCTTTTTATATGGTTCTCATGAGCCGTTTACAAGAGAGATCCTCGACAGCCTTTACCCGAGTCACGAATCTTATGTTCAAGCTGTCAAAGAAATCGTAGCGCAGAATCTTGCGGACGGTTACATTCTTCCCTACGCCGCAGAGCGGACAATCAGGGAGGCAGAAGCTTCTTCTGTGGGCAGATGACTACGGGTTTAGCATTTGTATCGAAGATCATTTCTATGAGTTAATCAAAAATGCAGATTCGACTTAGTAAAATCTTAGTTTCTTTCACTCTGGCGCCCGTTCTAGATCAGCGTTCAGACTACGTGATGCCAGATAAAAATGAATACTAGACCATACGCATGCCGTTGGTAACACAGCCAACATAGAATAGCGCAGAGATTCAATACCAAATGACGGATCGAACATATCACTCAGAAGCCCGACTACGAAGGGACCCAGGCCCAAACCAATGATATTGAGAATCAGAAACAGAATAGCTGATGAAGTCGAGCGCCATCTGAGGCCCACTAAGTTGTGGGTAGTCGCAATGGAATTGCCAAGATATATGTTCTGCATAAATCCTGGCACAAACATGCACACTAATGCCAAGTAAGTATTACTAGTCAGAAAAACTACAAGCATACCGGGCACTACCAGCAATGTTGAAATTCCCGGCACCCAAAGATACCATCGCTTATCTTTCGCGCCGAGCTTGTCGCCCAGCAAGCCCCCAATAAAGATTCCTATGGCCCCCGCTAACCCTGTAGACAAAGCCAGCCAAGTACCAAGCTCTCCCGTAGTCATCCCGTGGCTCCGAATAAAGAAGGATGCTACCCAGTTCACCGTGCCGTAACCGGCAAATGCATTAAGGCCACATGCGAGCGCCATGTGTCTAAATGTCTTGCGCTGCCATAAGCCAGATAATACCTGCCTAAAAGGCACCTGATTGTCAGATGCTTTCTTGTTCTCAAGTAATCCGCGAATAGGCTCTGGAACGGTCGTATATACAATACCCGCTAGAATTACGCCCGGCACACCAACTACAAGGAATGCCACGCGCCAGCCGAAATATTCATTCAGCCACCCACCAAATAAAAAACCAAACATGATGCCCAAATTTACGCCAGTGGAGTAGAAAGAGAGTGCACTAGCTCTTTGTTCTTTTGGAAAAATATCTGAAACGATGGAGTGTGAAGGCGGGCTCCCCCCAGCCTCACCAATCCCGACTCCGATTCGTGCCAGTAGAAGCTGGGTATAGTTTTGAACGAATCCGCTTATGGCGGTCATAAAGCTCCAAAGGCCGACAGAAGCAGCGACGATGTTCCTTCTATTACTGCGATCGGCGTATCTGGCTATAGGGACACCAGCGGTAACATAAAACATCGCGAAAGCGAATCCAGTCAGAAGACCTAACTGCGCATCGGACAGCAAGAGCTCAGCCTTAATGGCTTCTTGCAGTATGGACAATAATTGCCGATCGACGAAGTTAAAGGTGTAAACCAACGTAAGAATTCCCAGAGCGTAATTTCTGACACTTGGCTTTTCGTAAGGATTATCGATAGGAGGAATGTCCTTCATTTACGAAACATACTATAAATACCTCGCGATAAGAAAGCGGCCAGCTCAATTATTTCCCCTCATAATGGAGATATTTGGACTAGTAGCCAACTCATGTATGGAAGACCCCATTAATTCTCGCGTTAAGAAAGCGGCCAGCTCAATTATTTACTCTCCTAATGGAGATATTTGAGCAAGTAGCCAACTCATGTATGGAAGACCCCATTAATTGAGACTCAAAGGAAACGAGCACTTTAGCGTTCTAGCGTACACCTCAGTGGCGCCAAAAAAAGCCGGATATCAGAATGAGTGCGTTAAGGCTATACTAATAACTTCTGCAGATTTGGAATAACAAAAGATGCAAAAATTATTATTCGTCTTGATATCAGCAGTATCCCTTTCATCGGTCGCTCAGAACCGCATCCCGATATTATTCGATACCGATTTTGCGATGCCCCCCCAAGACGACAGCCTTGCATTAATGCTCGCTTTGCAGTCCTCAGAGCTCGAAATTTTTGGCATTACTACCGTCGCGGGCAATGACAGTGTTGAGCGTGCTACATCCGATGTTCTGCGCATGCTGGAGATAGCGAATCAAACCGAAATTCCTGTACATATTGGCGCAGACATGCCCTTGGTTCATGAGATAAGTGACTTTGCAATAAACAGTTATGGCAAATGGTATTCTAACGAAACTCCTCCGTTACCACCCGGAGGCTTCGCCCGCAAACAAGCCGAAGCTGAATCAGCGGTTTCTTTCATTGTCCGAACAGTAATGGAAAATCCCGGAGAGATCACAATTGTCGCACTCGGTCCTTTAACAAACATTGCGCAAGCTATAAGAGCCGAGTCAACTTTCGCTGCAAATGTTAAACAGTTAGTTATTATGGGAGGCGCTATAGCATCACTCCCGGATGGCGCTGGAAATATTACACCTAATGCTGAATTCAATTTTTGGGTAGATCCAGAAGCTGCTCGAGTGACGCTTCGATCTGGCATTCCAATCGAGCTTTCACCCCTGAATGTTTCACGAAAATCAAATTTAACGGCAGATTGGTATGAGAGAATGGTAGAGATAGACAATCCTCTGACTGCTCTCCTGAAAGAAACGTTAGGCAAGCGCTTTGAACAGTCACCGGAGAGATCATGGTATATGTACGATCAGATTGCTGTCGCTAGTCTGATCGATCCTTCCTTGGTCACCACCAAATCTCTATACGTTGATGTGAATATCGACCATGGAATTAGTTACGGCGTCTCTGTGGGCGGAGAAAATATTTGGCCAGGTGCCGAGGGTGCAGAGGCAATGACCGTGCAGTATGGCCTCGACTGGACAAGATTCATAGAGATGTTTATTGAACGCATACAACTCCCCTTATCCGCGAGCGAGTAGTGCTGACCATATGAGTGAGAAAATCGAAATATTAGGCTTACATAAATTGATAGAAAAAGAGGCCTTAATCACTCAACAGAAAAAGTATAGTCCTTAAACGTTTCACGTAGCCCAAGCTTATTGATTTTTCCCGTCGCCGTATGCGGTAGCTCATCGATAAAAACAACATCATCTGGAAGTGCCATCTTGTGAAGTTTATCCCTGAGAAAGTCGAGCACATCGCTCTTTAATAATGATCGCCCCGGTTGAGCTACAGCGATCAATAAAGGTCTTTCAGTCCATTTAGGATGGTAGCGGCCGATTACTGCAGCCTCGGCAATATCTGGGTGATTAACCGCTGCATTTTCTATCTCAATTGAACTAATCCATTCACCACCAGATTTAATAACGTCTTTGGTGCGATCCGTAATTTGCAGAAATCCATCTGGAGTAATAGCCGCAACATCTCCTGTTTGAAACCAGCCGTTTTCATCAACAGGGCAGTCTTCTTCACCTGGCTTTTCTGACAGTCCGTAGTAACCTTTTGCCACCCAAGGACCCCTTACTTTTAAAGCCCCAGATGCCACTCCATCCCAAGGCAGTTGTTTATTATCTTCATCGACAATGCACATCTCAATTCCAAAAACACCCCGTCCTTGTAACAACTGCAAATTTGTAACTTCTTCCACTGAAAAATCTTCCATGCCACTCTTCATTGCATAAACGGTTCCAAGGGGGCTTGTCTCTGTCATACCCCAACCCTGAACGACGACGCAGTTGTGTTGATCCCTGAATCGTTCAACTATAGTTCTTGGGCATGCTGCACCACCTACATGCACTCGTTTAAGGCTTGGAGCAGTTTTCTGGTTTGCTTCTAGATAATCCAACAGCGCCATCCATATAGTGGGGACTCCAGATGAAACTGTGACTTTTTCCGAAACCATCAATTCATGCAAAGTTTCACCATCTGCCATTTTAGGTCCTGGTAGAACTAGTTTCGTGCCAACCATGAGCGCAGCATAAGGAGCACCCCAAGCGTTGACGTGAAACATAGGCACTACTGGCAAGCTAGTAGTCATGTTCGAAGCCCCAGTGACATCCGGCAGGGCTCCGGACAGGGCATGTAATACTGTTGAGCGATGACTGTAGACAACTCCCTTGGGATTCCCAGTTGTACCGGAGGTGTAGCACATACCACTCGCGGTATTCTCATCAAACTCGGGCCACTCATAGACATCCGACTGAGCCTCAAGTAATTCCTCATAACATAGCAGGTTCGGCAAGTTAGATTCGGGCATATGCGTCTTTTCAGCAAGAACAACAATTATTTCAACTTTCGCTAAATGCTCACTTAATGCTTCCAGTAAGGGCAATACAAGAACGTCAACAAAAAGAATTTTATCCTCAGCGTGATTAATGATGTACGCCACTTGCTCTGGAAACAATTTAGGATTTATTGTGTGACACACCATACCGCTACCGGAGACTGCATAGTAAAGTTCCATATGTCGGAAATCATTCCAGGCTAAGGTGCCAATCCTATCGCCAAAAGCAGCCCCGAGTGATTCCAAAACATTCGCTAATTGCCTACAACGCCTAGCGAAAATCCTATTATTTTGCCGATGCCGCGGATGATCGACAGTCACAGAAACCATTTCCACTTCTGGGAAATTTTTCTCCGCGTGCTTCAGTATGGATGAAATCATTAACGGAGTATTCATCATTAGCGCGTGCATAATTGATCCTTCGTTGAGACTTAATGAGCTTTAATTTTTATCGGCGATTACAATTGAACAAAATATTTCTATTTAATGTGTTGTTAATTTTACATATACCACAAAATATTTTAATGCCGACTGTCCATATTAGAATTAAATTTTTATGAGTTATATATAAAATTGCTATAATTTAAATTTATTTTTCCTTAATCGCTATTGAGTCCAAAAATATTCCTGCAACTAGCTCAGTCTGTTTCCTGAAGTCTGCTCTATTCTTTGCTTTTTTCTTTATGCCGATCAGAGCAGTCAACAGAAGCTCGAAGAAGGACTTGGGTGTGAGGACAGTGTCCTTGAAACTTACTTTTTTATTCTTTTCCGCAGTTTTTAATTCAGCAGCAAAAGAAGTAACTAGATTTAAAAACCCTTTAGCCATTACATCAGAAGCGAGACTCTGATTAATGTCCATGAGCTCCGCGCCATGAGGAGACTTAGAAACAGGTTCGTAAAAAATGCTTTCGAAAATTAATAACGCATGAATAATTCGAATTTTTAATTCTTCCTTTTCTGCCAGTTTGGTTTTTGTAGCATCCAAAGCTTTATTAAGCCGGTAGTCCGTCAGCTCTCGAAATAAGGTTTCTTTATTATCGAATAACAAATACAAAGCAGGACGCGAAAAACCCACGGCTTGAGCAATATCCTGCATAGTGGTTCGCTTGTAACCGTATAACGCAAAGACTTCAGAGGCGGCATCAAAAACGACGTTCCTTTTCGCTTGTACCCTAGAGATTTTTTGATTCGGTTTAACCATTAGTAATTAGTTGCTTTGAGTAGACTTTAGGGCTTAATAGTGTAGAATTATAATCAAACATGCTGACATTTATAGTACAAAATGTCAAATTGTCAGAAAATATCGGGGCTAAAATAGAAACTCAATCTACTTACACTGAGCTGTCGGTATTAGCCATGGCCATCTAGGGTTGGACGGCTAAACAATTCAATACTATTTCAGGGGTTGGGAAATCAATGAGCACTTCTTTTACGGTTAATGGCAAGTCGGAGACGGTCGATGTTGATCCGTCTAAACCTTTGCTATGGGTTATTCGTGAGCAATTGGCTCTCACGGGTACAAAATTTGGTTGCGGTATCGCTCAATGCGGAGCCTGTACGGTGCACATTGATGGTCAAGCGGTCCGCTCCTGTGTTACCCCCATTTCCTCAGTCGAAGGCAAAGAAGTCACCACGATCGAAGGGATTGCTGCGGCTAATGGTGAATTGCATCCGGTACAGCAAGCTTGGATTGACCATCAAGTGCCGCAATGTGGCTACTGTCAATCAGGACAAATAATGTCAGCGTCAGCCCTACTCGCGAACAATTCAAATCCAACCGATGACGAAATTGACGTCGCCATGCAAGGAAACATTTGTCGCTGTGGTATGTACGGAAGAATACGGAAAGCCATTAAAGCGACAAAAGTGGCTTCTTCGTCAAAGAACAGGCTCTTCTACAACATCGCTAATACAGAAAATGCAACGGAGATAGATCATGGGTAAATGGACAAGGCGAGCATTCATAACAACTGGTCTCGTCGCTGGCGGCGGGGTGGTAGTCGGCGTTTCCATGCGGCCAGGTAATCAGGTTAAAGACTTGGTTGGAAAACTAGACCTTAAAGATGACCAATTAATTCATACCTATATCAAGATTGGCAGCGACAATATTATTACTGCGATTATCCCACATTCTGAAATGGGTCAAGGAGTACAGACGTCTTTGGGTCAAATGCTTGCAGAAGAACTCGATGCAGATTGGGATCAACTACTTACAGAGGAAGCGCCGGCTATCGGTGAATACTCCATGTACTCTGCTGGGCGACGTTATCTTCTTGCTGGGATAGACTTTCCGAAGATTTTAATTCCAACTGTTGATGGGGCGATGATGCGCGTTGCGGATTCACTCAATATACAGCTCACCGGCGGCAGCATGAGTGTGCGTACAACTGGCGCTTTGGCGATGCGTATTGCTGGTGCAGCAACTCGAGAAATGTTGCGAGAATCAGCGGCAAACTCCTGGGGAGTGCCAGCAAATGAAGTGGTCACAGAGAATAGCCACCTGATACATTTAGGTACTAACCGAAGAGAACCATATGCAGCTTTTGCCTCATTAGTGGCTGATATGACTCCTTCACAAACACCCCCTTTAAAAGATCCCTCCGAGTATAAGATTGTAGGAACAAACAAACCACGGCGTGACATACCTGCTAAAGTTGATGGCTCGTTGCAGTTTGCTCTGGACGTTCGTCTGCCCGATATGTTGTTTGCATCAATCATTCGTTCTCCCGTTTCAGGCGGAAGTCTAGTGAATATTGATGACAGAGAAGCACGAGCAATAGACGGGGTAGTTGATGTCCTCGTGATTCCTGAAACTTCAGTGGGAAGTATAATGCTAAGTGACACGTCATCAGGTGAAGCGGTAGCTGTCGTCGCTGATAGCTATTGGGCCGCCAACCAAGCCATACAGAAGCTTAATTTGCAATGGAGTGAAACAGGATTTGAATCTGTTTCTAGCGATGACATCTTTGCACAATTTGATCGCGATATTACCTCGAGAAATGAGCGACAAACCGATCGTGTTGAAGGCGCGGTTGATTCAGTATTCTCTACCGCTGATAAAGTAATAGATGCTGACTATCACGTCCCTTATCTTGCGCATACTTGTATGGAACCGTTAAATGCAACTGCAGACGTTAGGGACGGGCGGGCCGAAATCTGGGTCGGTTGCCAAAATCCGCTTGGGTTTCGTCGAGATCTAGCCAGCGTTCTTGGGCTGGAAGAAGAAAGTGTGACCCTACATAACCATGCAATGGGCGGGGGTTTTGGTCGCAAGTCTCGCCCCGATTTTGCGATTCAGGCTGCCCAACTGGCACAACTAGTTGGCAGGCCCGTTCAGCTCATCTGGTCACGCGAAGAAGATGTTCGTCAGGATTTCTATCGTCCTGCGGTCCAAAGCCGATTTCGTGCAGCTTTTGACGATGATAAAAATCTTCTCGCATGGGAAAACACGTACACAAATAAAAATGAGCCAATAGAGGCTCCATTAATCCCTTACGCTGTGCCAACGCAAGATATCGGATATGTCAGCAGTCCCACCCATGTTCCTTTTGGAGCATGGCGCAGTGTGGACCATTCGCAACACGGGTTTTTCACTGAATCATTTATTGATGAAGTTGCGAACGCGGCGGAAAAAGATCCCTTTGATTTTCGTGCTGAGCTACTCCAAGACAGCCCGAGGCATCTAGCTGTATTGACCAAAGCTGCAAGCGAAGCGCAGTGGGATAGACCGCTTCCGGAAGGGCGAGGTCGCGGAATTTCTTTACAAGAATCTTTTGGTTCAATCGTTGCGCAGGTAGTGGAAGTGACAATTGTAGATGGGAGCGTTTCGGTTGATCGGGTAGTAGCAGTCATAGATCCCGGTCTAGCTGTTTCTCCTGACGGCGTTTCAGCGCAATTAGAATCCGGCATAATATATGGTTTGACTGCAGCTCTTCACGGTGAAATTACAATAGAAAATGGAGCGGTAGTGCAAGGTAACTTTGACGATTATCCCTCTGTTAGAATGAATGAAGCTCCTCTCATTGAAACACATATTATAAACAGCGGGTACGATATTGGCGGGGCAGGTGAACCAGGCACGCCTGGCATCGCTCCAGCGTTGGCTAATGCTGTCTTCGACGCTACAGGCATACGCGTGCGCCAACTACCATTAAACAACTTTAACCTAAACATTCAAACTGAAGAAGCCGGGGCCGTTGCGTAGCAACGGCTTGGCGTAAAATCGATGTGTTTCTTTAAGAAAGGAGCGAGTCAACGATACTAAATCTGAAGCCATTGAGCCTAATAGAAATGCACGGCAAAAGTTTGTTAATTTTTAAAATACTCGTCTGTGAATTGAAACTTCTGCCCCAATAGCTTGAGGCTCGCGGAAGATTCACATTGCTGTTCATCTAAGAGGTATTTCTCTTGAAGAAACTAGTACGAGTTCATCGCTTGATGAATCTATCAATTTAAAATCGAATTCGTAAAAGGTAGCATCTACTTGCAAGGTGTCGGAATAAGTTCCAGTGCTGATCTCAAGCTCTCCACTGCAATTCGGTAGTTCAAAATCTTTGTTTAATACTTCCCCAGAATTAAAAGCCCTGTACTTTAATAGTTTAATTTTACCATTCAGCGCGTCGGTGATAATAAATGCTACATCAAAATCACTTACACCCTCAAAGGAATATGGTTCTCCATTATTTGTTAACCTTAAACAGGAGTAAACCAGACCCTCTAGCGCATCATAAAACCCCACATTATTAAGGCTGAGACCTAGCTCTTTCGGCGGAATCACTCCATTGAAGTCTGAGGGCCACCCATCTTTAGATTTCTTGTATAACCAGTCTAAAAGCTGCAGTTTGCTCGAACGAGGCACTGGCCTTCCAAGACCATGACCGCCTTTTTGGATAGCCCATAGCTCAACTGAACCACCGATTCTGCACCCCTGGGAATAAATAGTCACCTCGGTTTCGAAACCGGATAAAAATGGATCTAAATCTCTTGATCCTGCTACTAAGTTTGATGAGGAGCATTTATTGTATTCTGCCCATTGTAGCGCGGTAGCCTCTGAGCCAAGGTATGGTAGACCCTCAATCGATCCACCTGCATACAGAATTGAAGTATCCTCGGTGCCTTGGATCTGCAGAATATGGACTCCAGATCTTGGGTGGTTTCTTGGATAGAAATGAGATCCGCCAGCGCTGCTTACGGAGGCAGCGACTAAATCAGGAAAACGGTAGGCCAACTCTAGCGCCATAAATCCACCATTTGAATCCCCGACTACGTAGATACGATTAGCGTTAATATTGAATGATTTTTCTAAGCCTTGGATATATTGATACAAATAAGAGACGTCATCGACAGCGCTATTATAAAAATTGCAGCAAGCGGCTTTTGAATTCCAAAAATAACTTCCACTCTGGTCAAGAGTTCCAGAAGGAATAGCGTAAACAAATTGATAATTGTCAACTGACTCGGCAAGCCCCCATATCGACTCTGCTTGAGCAGTATCCATGCCATAAGCGTGCAGCAGTATTACAAGCGGATAAGAATTTGAATCTGAATAATCAGTAGGCAGATATACTCGCTCCGGCCCCCGAACGAATTCATTTATCTGAGTCCAGGAATTCATAGAGACAATCATAGTGATGATTGAGAAAATGATCCTACTGGATACCTGCAACATATTCGGACACATTGGTGGGTCAGCGTAACTCAAAGCACCCGATAGTTACGCTGACCCTTGAAAACTAATCTGACCCGCCAGTGTTATCCATGAGGTAAGATCTAGCTTCAGTGATACCACCGAAGTTCTCACTGCCCGTCCATATGTCGACTAACATCTGGTAGTGCTCAGTTGCAAGATCTACTTGCCCAATGGCAGCCTGCGCGTTTGCCATACCCCACAGCGAGCGCGGGCGATTAGGCATACGTTGAAGGGACATTTCGAATTGTTCAACCGCATCTTCCTGCCTGCCAAGATCCAAAAGCACCTCTCCATACATCTCGTAAACAGGCTTGATCGGGTTAGCAGAGCCACGAGGCGGCGCCATGGGCTCTATGATATCAATCGCCTCCTCAAAAAACCGAATCGCTACGTCGGGGTGGCCCATACCGGCATGAAGCAATCCGCTCGCCTGTTTAGCCATAATGGCAGTGTAGCCATCTTCTCCTGCTTCAACGCGCCTCTTTAATTCCTGCTCCGCCGACTGAAGTGTGGCTTGATCCTCCAGGTGGTATGCGGAGAGCGCTGTCGCCAGAAGCTCATGATCTGGAGAATCCTCTGTTATGTTTTGAATTCTCCATTCTTCGGCATCAACAATGTAGCGGTTTTTAGTTAAAGCAACTGTGTTTCTCGCGCGAGCTGCGCCAGAAGATCCTCGAGCTCCACCCTCGGCAAAACCACCCTGGGTCGACATGGTTTCGATACGATCTATCCAAAGGCGAGCCTTTTCATAATCACCCTTCTGCAAGTCACCATACTGACCCCAGTCCAGAGAATGAATTGCGTCACCCATACTTTGACCAGGTCGCCAAAGCTCTCGAGCAGCATCAAAGGCTGATTGATTGTTACCAGACACACGATCCCACATACCATGCTGAATAAATATGTGTGTCGGCATGTGTCGTGCATGAGACACCGCAGGCGCGATCTCGGAATAGCGATAGGCAGCCTCTAGTGCCAAGGGTGCATGAATCGGGTCATCGAAAGAGTGAATCGTATAGTGCGCTGCGCCCGGATGCGTCGGCTTTCTGTTGAATATCTCCAGCGCGATAGTCCCCGCCCTCACAGCCATACGGTTGTCTAAATCACCACCGGAAGCCGCACGAGCGCTCAACACTGATAAGGCATAGAAGGCAGCGACCTCATCATCATCAGAATACCTGTCATAAAGGTTTTCCATGGCCTCCATATATCCAACCTTACGATCGGCTACTTCTCCCTCACCCCATAGAATTTCTACAGCGGTAAGAAACCCTTTCTCGCGCTCAGTCGGTGCCTTTGACATTCGAATTTCCGGAGTAGCTCCGAGACGCTGAAGCACGTTGCGAGGCTCAGTTGCATCCATTTGGGAAAACAAAGGATGATTGTAAGCTAGAGACTCTCCCCAGTAGGCCATGGCGAAATCTGGCGCGATCTCTTGCGCTCTTTGAAATTGTTCCTGCGCCTGTTCCCAGCCAAAACTGTGGAGAATTGCTACCCCTCGTAAAAAAGATTGCTGCGCTTCACCTGATTCGGAAGTTGGAAAAATAATAGAGCCTACGTTGTCGAATTGCGCGCTAGCAGGCGGAATTATTCCGACAAGGAAAGAAATCAGCATAAATTGTTTAACTAGCTTGTTCATTGTTGCCTCCAAAAAGATCAAACCTTAAGGTTTTTCAAAATCGACTGTAGCACATTAAGAAGCAAACCATAACAATTTACGGGAGCTCACTAGCGCTGCACCATCGAAAAACATCGAACGATGGAAAATAGTGTCTAAGTTTCCCGATGACAAATCGAGGTAAGCGAATTTATTCCTCGATGAGTGGACTGCTCTTAGTCTGATGACAGATAGTCCAACCTGCGATCAATATTTAAGCGCTGCGGACCAGTCAAAGATAAGGGAATCATTTCAGAGTCAATTTGAATGTCATACTCAGTAAAATCTCTTAAGAGCACTGCTGTATTGAGAATTATAGTCGCCTCGACCTCATTGGCCGCACTGATTAACAACGCAGGCAAGAGTTGCGATGGATTCTCCCTTCCAATCAAAGCTAAGAATTCAATAGCCCTCAGTCTTACCAAATTCTCATCATCACTCTGTGCGATATCATTTGCTCTCTGAGCATAGATGTTGGCTTGCTCGCCGAAAGAACTTAGCACAATCAACGCCCAATAACGTTGCCAAGGGTCTTCGGCATTAAGTGCGGAGTTAATTTCTTCACGAGCACTGTCAAAGTCACGCAAACTTAAATCCGCGGTGTCGACAAGCCGGCTTATTCTACTGCTGTTATTGCGACCAAAGGTTACTGGGTCTTCAAAAGCTTCCTCGAGAAGCATACTTTCTGGAAACATACTAAGATCATTAATGCTTTTAACTTTGCGGCTTAGCGACGACCTCATATCAGTCAGAATTTCACCATACTCCAAATCACCTGCTAGATTCTGGAGTTCATGCGGATCGCTCTCCAAATCAAAAAGTTGTTCTGGAGGGCGAGCCTCAAAGAATTGGCTCTGTATCTCGTTTAACTCCCCCGATCTAAAAAGCTCCCACCACTCCTGATATGCCAGCATAATATAACGATAGTCGTTCCAGAGCCCATCAACATTAAAAGGCTGATAATTTCGAATATATTTAAATTTGCCTTTTCTCAAACTCCTAACGTGATCGATTTTCTCATCAAAACGATCAGCATAACCGAAAGCCTGGTCACGCTCGTTGACTCGTTCAAGATCAATTTGAGGCCCTAAAAAAGGCGATCCATCCATATGCGATGGCACTTCTATTCCCGCCAAATTGAGTACAGTAGGAGCAAAGTCAATGAAGCTGACAAAGCCTCGCACACGATCACCGTAGTCCCCATCCACTAAATGTCGCCAATTCTCTGGCACATAAATAATCAAAGGGACATGCAAACCATTCTCGTATATGTAACCTTTACCTCTTGGCAGCACCCCTCCGTGGTCCCCGAAATAGAATATGAAGGTATCATCAAGCACACCATCGTCTTCAAGCATATCGATATACTCCGCAAAGTAGTTATCTACTTTTACGTGATTATCTAAGTAACGCGCGTGTGTGTAACGAAAGGTCGGAGTATCGGGAAAGTATGGAAACAAACTGATTGAATCCGACGGCGTGAGGTTTTGGACAGTCATCATTTCATCTCGCGTGAAATGCAAGCTGCTCTCGTGTGTCAAAGCCGTATTCTGTACATGAAAGAAAGGTTGTCCTTCTTTCCGTCCGCGCCATAGAGCATCGGGTGATGAGTCATCCCACCCCTGATCGACCATCACATTGTAATCAGTCTTACTATTGTTTGTAGTGTAATATCCCGCCTGCTGAAGGTACCACGGATACATCTGACCTTCTTCCGGCATGGGAACCAGCCTAGATCGTCTATGGTACTGCGCCCCGATTCTTGGCGCATAGGCTCCAGTCAACAATGTGGTTCGAGCAACAGAACAAACCGGAGCGTTAGAAAAGGCATGATCGAAAGTTAAGCCATGTGATGCCAGTCTTTCTATAGCGGGCATCGTGATACCATTCTCATTATAAATACGAGAAAAATGAACTGAATTATCCTCAGAAGTAAACCAAACAAAATTCGGTTGATCAGCAGCAAGGCACTCGCCGAAAAGACTCAAACCTATGTACAAGGATAAATATTTGAAGCACGAATTATTACTCATCGGATTCAATCATAACGCATTTGAGAAAGTATTTTGCTTCTTTTCCTTAGCAAAAGACTTTTTAATCTGCCTCAAACGACTCCTCCAAAAGATCTATCTTTATTGTTAAAATCCCAATATGCTCCAACTCCAAAATAATATTTTCGAAGCCAAGCCTTGAGCACACAAGACATCGTCATCACGTTAGCGACCGCCGCTTTTTTCATGGCGCTAGTTGCCTATATCTCTTATCGAAGAACGGTAGGAGAAGTAAGCACTCAAGACGGATACTTTTTGGCAGGCCGAGGATTATCCTCTGTATTTATCGCTGGATCCTTGTTGCTTACTAATTTGTCGGCAGCACAATTAATTGGTCTAAATGGCTCAGCCTACGGTTACAACCTAAGCAGCATGGGATGGGAGGTTACAGCCGCCGTTTCGACGGTGGCCATGGCCTTTATATTTCTACCCCGATACCTGGCCGGTGCGTTCACGACGCTACCACAGTTCCTATCAGATCGATTTGATGAAGGTCTGCGACGCATGACAGTTGTTCTTTTTATGGTCGGGTACGGCTTGGTTACCATCCCCGGTGTTCTGTACTCTGGATCAATTGCGGTCCTTCAGCTCTTTGATGTTCCCAGTCTAATTTCTGTAACCTATAGCCAGGGATTAGTCATTACGATCATTATCGTAGGTTGCATAGGCGCCATGTATGCTATTTTTGGTGGTCTTCGCGCAGTAGCCGTATCTGATACTTTAAACGGAATCGGATTACTGATCATAGGGGTATTGGTGCCGATTCTGGGATTATCAGCGCTCGGAGACGGAAGCGTCTCAGCAGGCATTCAAATTATTACCTCATCTGAGACTGATAAATTAAACGCGATTGGCTCCTCCAATGACCCGACCCCTTTTGGAACCTTATTTACCGGAATGATTTTTGCCAATTTATTTTACTGGTGCACTAATCAATATGTTATTCAACGAACACTTGCTGCTAAAAATCTAGCCGAAGGGCAAAAAGGTGTTCTTTTTTCAGGATTCTTCAAGGTGCTAGTGCCTTTCTTGATGATGATACCTGGCGTGATAGCGTTTCATCTATATGGAAGCGGCATGGAGTCAATAGACTTGGCCTATCCCGCACTTATTCGAGATGTGTTGCCGAAGTATATGGCTGGCTTTTTCCTGGCCGTTTTATTAGGAGCGGTATTCAGCTCTTTCAATTCCCTTATCAACAGCGCAGCAACCCTTTTCTGTCTCGACATCTATTCCCCTTGGAAAAATGGTTCTGTGAGTGAAGTCGAAATGGTTAGAGTTGCAAAGGTAGCAAGCGTGTTGATAGCAATCTTTTCTTTCATTGTCGCTCCTTTACTTCAATATGCTCCCGAGGGGTTATGGCAAGTTATGAGGATATTCACTGGATTCTACAATATACCGGTCATTGCTATAGTTGTAGTTGGCTTATTTACGCGTCACGTGCCTGCCTTGGGACCAAAGATTGTCATCTTCTTCCATATTATCGCTTATGCCCTGCTTCAGTTTATTTTGAATGATTACGTAAATATTCACTTCATTCATTTATACGCCATACTTTTTTTCTTAGAAGTTGGGATAATGTTGCTTATAGGTTATTTGATTCCTAGAGAAACTCTGTGGATTTTTAGAAAAAAAGATCTAGTGGATTTGACTCCCTGGAAATATGCATTTCCTTGCGCTGTCTCCCTTCTATCTTGCGTAGTTGGAGTTTACTTGCTTTTCTCTCCGATCGGGTTGGTAGATGGAATAAGCAATTACTTTGCGCCTCTTGTTGCTCTGCTAATTGGTTTAAACTCCATCACTTGGTATCGGTATGCAACTAATACTAAAAGTATTCATTAATCATAGATAAATAGTAATAACTAGTCGGACAAAATTTATGGTCAAGAGATTTTATGAAGAGAACTCTGTGGATCGCGGATCACGAGTTGCGAGGCAGCTCGGTTATCAGGGTTCCAAAAAGATGCATAATCTTTTAATCATCGGAAGCGGTTTGATTGGGCGCGAGCATATTCGGGTAGCATCACTGTTGGGCGCAGGTAGAATACACGGAATCTATGACACTAACCAAAAAAGCATGGATCTAGCCGAAGCCGAACTTCTAAAATACAGTAATGAAAAGTTGGTTCGCTATCCATCCCTTCACAATGCCTGCACCGACCAGGCAATCGATGTGATTCTGATATGCACCCCAAACTATACTCACCATCAAATACTTTCTGAAGCCATTCAATCAGGTAAACCCATATTTGTCGAAAAACCAATGGCCACAAGTCTCACAGACGGTGCTGAAATTCTCCGACTAAGTGATAATTACTCAACATTTATCCAAGTCGGGATGCAATATAGGTACAAAGCACAATACGTCGATGCTTTCCATGAGGTGAAAAGTCTTAATTCCTTGGGAACCGTTAAAACTATCTCGATGAGTGAATATCGCCCGCCGTTTCTGGACAAAGTAGAGCAATGGAACAAGTTTAATGAATACTCTGGTGGTACATTAGTTGAGAAGTGTTGCCACTACTTTGACTTGATTAACTTGATGGCCGAATCTCCGCCGAGGGATGTATTCGCAAGCGGGGGCCGAGCCGTCAACTTTCTTGATTTTGAATACAAGGGCAGAAAGTCTGACATCGATGACCATGGCTTCGTCATAATCAACTACTGTAATGGCATTCGAGCAAATTTTACCCTCAACATGTTTGCGAATGAATTTTATGAGGAACTCATAGTGACAGGAGACAAAGGACGACTTGTAGCATCAGAAAAAGCGAGCACCGACAAGGATAGACAAACAAAGGCCTCTATAATGGTTGAAGTGGACGGCCATCAACATTACGAAGGTAGCGAAATAGGTTATCCTGCATCTATTGAAAAAAGTGGTCACCATGGGGCCACTTTTTTTGAGCATGAAGCCTTAATGGGTCAACTGCAGAAGAAAGAGGTCGACGCTGCATCTCCAAGGCAGGGCCTCATGGCAATGCTGGTAGCCAGTGCTGCACAGAGGTCCATTCTAGAGAATAGCGTAATAAGCATAGCTGAGCATGCTAAGCGGAATGGAATAGAAGCGATACTTCATCAGTAACAGTAAAAACGGTTCATTTTTATGTTAGAAAAAATCTCAGTAGGAAAGTCAAAAATGCCTTCTGTGGGTTTAGGGCTTTGGAAACTTGATCAGCCAGAAACGGCAGACATCATTGTCAATGGTGTTAAATCAGGATATCGACACTTAGATAGTGCCGCTGATTACGGAAATGAAATCCAAGTAGGTGAGGGAATAAAACAAAGCCTTAGTCAAGGTATTTGTCGTCGGGAAGATCTCTGGGTCACATCAAAGCTATGGAATACATTTCATCGCCCTGAGCATGTACTTCCCGCATGCGAAAAATCTTTACGGGATTTGAGCACTGATTACATTGATTTGTATCTTATTCATTTTCCAATTTCACTTAAGTACGTCGCCTTTGACAAACGGTATCCGCCCGAGTGGATTTACGATCCAACAGCGGAAAATCCTAGAATGCATATTGATCCGGTACCTCTATCCGAAACCTGGCATGCCATGGAGGGATTAGTAGAAAGAGGTCTCGTGAAAGAAATCGGTGTCTGTAACTATAACTCTAGCTTGTTGCACGACCTGATGGCATACGCCAGCATTAAACCTGCCATGCTTCAAATTGAGTCCCACCCATTCCTCACACAAGAAAAATTAATTAAAACAGCCAAAAATTATGGGATTGCAGTAACGTGCTTCTCTCCGCTTGGCGCTCTTTCCTATATGGAATTAGAAATGGCAGACCAAAACGAGTCAGTTCTTAACGAAAATGCAGTGAAGGTCGCTGCAGAAAGACTCGATAGGACTCCAGCTCAGGTAGTGCTTCGCTGGGGATTGCAGCGAGGTACTGCAGTTATTCCAAAAACGAGTAAAAAAGAACGGCTGATAGAAAATCAATCTCTATTTGACTTTGAATTAAGTAACCAAGAAATGTCAGATATTTCTAATCTTAACGTTGACCGAAGGTTCAATGATCCTGGGGTTTTCTGTGAGTCGGCATTTAACACATTTTTCCCAATCTATGACTGATAAAAATTTCCCTGTTCAGGTCCAAATTGAAGCAGCAATTACAGACGCTGAAAGCGCTGCAATCTGGCTTAGTAGCGAGCGTGAAAGATTACTTGGCATATTAGCCCACGATGGAGCCGTTCTTCTGAGAGGGTTACCTCTGTCTAATGCTTTAGATTTTGATGCTTGTGTTGTAGCACTCGAACTTGAAAATTTCACATACGCGGAATCATTATCTAATGCGGTTAGAGTCAACAAAACTGAAAGAGTTTTTACTGCAAACGAAGCTCCATCAGAGGTAGAGATTTTCTTGCATCATGAGATGGCCCAAACTCCTACGTATCCGTCAAAGCTACTCTTTTTTTGTGAACACTCAAGTGAAACCGGCGGATCAACTCCTTTATGTCAGTCAGACCGTTTGTTAAAACAGTTGCTAGACAGAGTTCCACAACTGGTAGATGACCTGGAAGGTAAAGGTGTCCAGTACACAAACGTCATGCCTGCACGCGCCGACTTAGATTCTGGACAGGGACGAAGTTGGCAAAATACTCTGGGATCCAAGAGTAAGGCTAGTGCTGAACGTCGACTACGTGAATTAGATTACACTTGGGAGTGGCTGCAAGGAGAAAATCTTAAAGTGACCACTCCCGTGTTAACTGCCACGCGACTCCTAGCTGATGGTAGAAAAGTATTTTTCAATCAACTCATTGCTGCATACCGAGGCTGGAAGGATTCTCGGAACAAGGATAGTAAAAAAATTCAATTTGGCGATGGTAGTGATATAAGTGAAGAGTCTATGGAAGTCGTGTGCGAGATAGCAGAAAACATTACCTACGACCATTTTTGGCAAAAGGGTGACTTACTTCTAGTTGATAATTTCTTAGTAATGCATGGACGCCGGCCTTTTGTTGGCACAAGAAAAGTGTTAGCGTCTTTATCAATATAATCGATACAATTAAGCGTAGAAAAGATCTATAACTTAGCAGTCCGTTTCAAATTAGTTAATGCCATTGTTAAAACCCATGCCACTTTCATTAACAAACCGAAAGAAGAACAGATGGCTATCCTACCCGGCTGGTCGTCACTATCGACTGAAGAGAAACAAAGGCTTTTGCAGAACCCGTGAGCAGCTCTTCAGAAATTAAGTTTTGAACATTTAACATACTTTAAAAGATTATAAGGGCTCATGAACTGGAAAAAAGAAATAGATGAAATGACTCAACGTCGAAAATTGGCATTGGGTCAGGGTGGCGATCAAGCAGTTGCAAAGCATCATGCCAAAGGTCGTCTGACGATCAGGGAAAGGATCGACAAATTAATCGATCAAAATACTTTTGAGGAGATTGGTCCTATTGCAGGTGCAGCAAACTATGATGAAAACGGTAATCTCGAAAGTTTTGATCCTGCCAATTTCGTTCTGGGCTTTGGTAAGGTGAGTGGTAGAAGAATTGTAGTTGGTGGTGAAGACTTCACTATGAGGGGTGGCTCTCCCTCTCCCGCCGGACTGCGGAAAAGCGTTTATGCTGAAGAGATAGCTATCCAATACAAACTACCTCTAGTTCGTCTTCACGAGGGCTCGGGTGGCAGCGTCGGCGGTACCAGCGGCAAGGGTGTAAGTTTGCCGGGCCCCGTCAACGCACCGGCGAGATTCAAGTCTGTTGCTCAGGCTATGTCGACCGTGCCAGTTGCGACTGCGGCCCTAGGCGCTGTGGCAGGTTTACCAGCAGGACGACTTGTCGCTTCACATTTTTCAGTGATGTCAAAAAAAACTGCGCAGATACTCACCGCTGGGCCAGCGGTGGTCGCACGAGCCATGGGAGAAGAAAAGACCAAAGAGGAGCTTGGTGGATGGAAGGTGCACACAAAGAACGGCACCGTGGACAATGGTGCCGATGATGAAGCCGCGTGCCTGGCCGAGATCCAACGTTTTCTATCTTTCATGCCAGATAGCGTCGAACAACTTGCTCCGGTCACTAAGTGTGACGACCCCGTTGATCGTGCCGATGAACAGTTAGCGAGTATCGTTCCAAAAGATCGAAGAAAAGCATTTGACATGCGTCGTGTTATTTCTTTGGTGCTCGATCAAGAAAGCTTTTTTGAGATGGGCGCTGGATATGGTCGCTCACAAATAACCGGGCTAGGTCGGCTGAACGGTCAACCGGTTGGAGTTTGGGCTAATAACTGTAAATTCCTAGCGGGATCAATGACTACTGATGGAGCACATAAGGCTCGAAGATTTATAGAACTTTGTGAAACGTTCAGCCTTCCGATCGTAAGCCTAGTCGACGAGCCTGGCTTTATGATTGGTAGTCAGGCCGAGCGCGAAGCGACAATTAGACATGGCACTTCCGCAGTACTGACCGCAGCAATGACTACCGTACCCTGGGCATCTGTAATGGTTCGAAGATCTTTTGGAGTAGCACAAGCAGCACATTATGGTCCGGAGGGGTTTGTTCTCGCCTGGCCTTCAGCGGAGAGTGGTCCATTGCCAGTCGAGGGTGGAGTTGCTGTTGCTTTCCAGAGAGAAATTGCGGCAGCGGCCGATCCAGAAACAAGGCGACGCGAACTAGAGGAGCAGCTAGCGGCAAGACAATCGCCCTTCCCTCGCGCTGAAGCTCTTGGAGTGCACGATCTTATAGATCCGAGGCGAACACGAGAAGAGCTCTGTCGCTGGGTTGGTCGGATTCAACCGCTACTGCCAGCATTGTTAGGAACGGCAAAATTTTCGATTCGGCCTTGATAACCATAGGGATTTAAAAATCATGAAAAAAATAGAACTGGAGACCGGCGGCACGGTATGGAAGTTACTCACAAAGCCAGGTGACCTGGTTGAAGAAGGTGACATTTTATTTATACTTGAAGTTATGAAGATGGAGGTGCCCTACGAGGCGCCCATTAGTGGCGAAGTAGTAGCGGTGCATATTGCTGAGGGTGACTTCGTCGAGGAGGATCAGCTCGCCCTAGAAATAGCGGATTAAACAACCTACCAAAATTTATGGGTTGAACTAGTTATTTGACATCGAAGGTGGCAATAAAGTTGTTCCCCAATCACTCGGCATGCTACCCATAATCAAACGCAACTCACCCCCATCTAAAATATCCTTGTGCTCGATCCACGAGAGATCATAATCCTCCCCATTTAAATAGGCTGACTGGATATATTTATTAGCAGTAGACATATTTTCGGTGGTGATTGTAAAGTCATCGCCGTTTTCCAAATGCAGGGTAGTAGAATCAACAAAGGGAGCATTTATCAAATAGTAAGATTGTCCAGCATTTGGGAAAAACCCCATCATGTGAAAAGCTAACCAAGAAGACATAGAACCCGAGTCATCATTACCCGGTATACCTCTGCGCGAAGCATTGTAATTGCCATCAATAATCTCATGGACACGGTTTGAGCTGAGATCAGGGCGGCCGATCCAGTGATACAGAGTCGGCGATAAAAAAGAGGGTTCATTACCAACGTTGAAGAAGTCACTATCAAACAAGGTATCTAGTCTCCGCCGAAAAGCTACTGTGCCACCGCTTTTTACAACTAAACTTGTTACATCATGAGGAACGTAGAGTGAGTACTCCCAAGAGCTAGCCTCATAAAGAAATCCACACCACCAGCAAACACAGCGCGGCCAATCTCGCGCTAGGGGGTGATAGTCTATGCTTTCCC
>ERZ802830.1131-NODE-1131-length-25872-cov-17.7596_pt1 | contig 25872 bp, 28 predicted proteins | sample MGYA00345654_ERZ802830 | MGnify/ENA primary metagenome ERZ802830 (study PRJEB30503, sample SAMEA104212375) | marine metagenome | biome: Westerlies Biome; feature: [SRF] surface water layer (ENVO:00010504) within the epipelagic zone...; material: water...
TACTTTTTGAGCGAGGAAACTTTGTGCTGGATGTGGTGTCGCCGGATTTGAATTTCGTGCCACCGGATCGTTTCCCTGCCTATACCCCCGAGGTTGCTAGGGTGCAAAAGCGCCTGCGCAACGGTTTGGCCGTGTCGCAAGCCACTAAGCCCACAGGCATGATGGGCGGCGATATGGCCCAGTCCAACGCGTTGGCTGATCGTGATGAAGCCTTCAACACCCGCCTTGGCAGCATGCGCGGCTGGCAGATGGCCATCGAACGGGTGCGTCCAATTCCCCGAGACTTCGCGCCCATGGCGCTAGCGAAAGAGGTGCAGGCACAAGCGCTGACCACGCCCATGGAGGTCGTGTTGTATCTAGAACGCCGTTTTTTCGAGGTGCCATTGCAGCCGAGAGATCGCGAGGAGATGGCGGCCTTTCTCGCTGAAGCCTTAGGCACGACAGATGTTGCTGCTGCGCGAAGCTATGCGGAAGAGCCACTGCGCCGACTGCTTCATGCGATGTTGAGTCGACCGGAATATCAGTTGGGTTAGGGGATTTTGGGGATATCGAATTGAAAAGACGCGATGCAATCAAGGGGTTGGCGAACCTCACCATGATGGGCTCTACCTCGATGGCGTTGCTAGGCCCTCGTGTCTGGGCAGCGCCAGCGGTGCACAGCGAAAAACCACCGATATTGGTGGTTTTGGAACTCTCTGGGGGCAACGACGGTTTAAACACTGTGGTGCCCTATGTCGATGACAACTATTACCGTTTGCGGCCAACCTTGGGAATTCGGCCAGAAAAGTTACTGGCGCTGGATGAGCACTTCGGCTTTAACCCCGGATTGCAGGGTATTCAAAAGCTATGGCAGGACAATAATCTGGCCTTGGTGCACGGCTGTGGATATGACGACCCAACGTTTTCGCACTTTAATGCGATGGCCTACTGGCATACCGGGGCTCCTCATCAAGGTAATGAATATGGCTGGTTAGGCAGGGTGGCTGACCAGATGGTTGGCCAGCGTCGAGAAGACATGCTGATAAACATCGGCAGCTCCCAATCTCTCGCGGTGAAAAGTGCAGTGCATACACCGGTAGTTTTTGATGACCCCATGCGATTCCAGCGCAAGGGGCCGGCTTCAGCATTCACGCCGCCTGCAGCACCAACCCTCGTCACAAGTAATCGCGATTTCCTATTAGCCATTGACGCCAGTGCCAAGGCCTCGTCGGCAAGAATTCGCGACGCTTGGTCTAGCTATCAGGCCAGGGCTGATTATGGCGTGGTGCCCATGGACTTACCCAAGGTTGCTGCATGCATAAACGCTGGGTTGCCCACCCAGCTCTACCATGTGGCGGTGCGCAACAACGCCTTCGATACGCATGTTCAGCAAGCCGCCCTGCATCGACGCTTACTCAGCTATGTATCCGACGCGGTATACGCCTTCGTACAAGATCTCAAAGCCATGGGTGAGGATCAGCGAGTCGTGATCATGCTGCACTCAGAATTCGGTCGTCGGCCGAAGGAGAATGCGAATCTGGGCACAGACCACGGCAGCGCTAACTTGATGCTCGTGGCAGGAACGCCGATACAGGGTGGCCACTATGGCAAAACGCCGTCCCTTGAGGGTTTGGGCGAGGGCGATAATCTCAGCCATACGACCGACTTTCGGCGGGTCTATGGCACCCTGGTGAGCGACTGGTTAGGCGTACCCGCGGCGACGGTTTTGGGCGGCGATCACCGCAGTTTGGGATTTATCGCCTAACGTCTAGAACGTGATGTTCAGCAAAGAAGCCAGAGCTAGGGCTGCTCGGACTGTACTTGGGCGAATACTTCCGCGCCGGTCATGTTGTGCGTGACGTTAGCAAAGCTGAAGTAATCGGGCTTTTCGTCGATGAATATCTGATGATCTAGGTGGAAGGCTGGCCCGTCACGAAATAGCCCAACGGGCACGATATGTTTGCCGTCGTGTTTTAGCCGATAGAACAAGTGACTGCCGCAAACCTGACAAAAAGCCCGCTCTGCCCACTGGGATGATGCATAGATCGAGATATGGCCTGCGCCCTGAAAGGCGATGTCGCTGCCACAATCAACCGCGAGGAGTGGGCCACCGCCCCAGCCCTGGCAGGTAGAACAATGGCAGGCACCAACGCCCGGACTCGGCGAGCTGCAGGTGAAACTCACAGCGCCGCATAAACATTGTCCGTTGGCTTCTTCGTTGCTGGCATTTTGCGCTGTTGACGTGGTGTGCGTTGGGGTTTCGTTTGTACTCATGGATGCGTCTCGTCTTGGTAGGCAAAAAACGCTATCGCGAAACCAAGCTGACAATCGAGCGTCACCGGCGGTTGCTTTGCAAAGATGTCAGACAGATCACATTGTCGCGACTGGTTTATGATGTCTCGCAGAATTGAATCGGCTGGCAAGACCTAGGGCTTCGGCTCATAGAGCCGATCTGTTGTTACTTTTGTTAATAAGGGGAGTGGAGATATGTCACAACGCGATACTCGATTGGCAGGCCGGGTTGCCTTGGTAACCGGCGGAGCCTCGGGCATTGGGGCAGCCTGTGCGGAACGCCTCGCACAGTCCGGGGCTTCAGTGCTGGTCACCGATGTAGATCAAACTCTGGGCGAACAGGTTGTGGCGCAGATTCATGAGGCAGGCGGCAAGGCCCAATTTGCGCTGCATGACGTTACCGATGAGGCTCAGTGGGAGAGTGTGGTATCTCAATGCCAAAGCGCTTTTGGTGGCATGCATGTGTTGGTCAATAACGCAGGCATCGCGATCATGTGTAGCGTGTTCGAGATGTCTCTTGAAGACTGGCAGCGACAGCAAGCCATTAACCTGGATGGTGTTTTCCTCGGCATCAAGCACTGCGTGCCGGTGATGAAAGACATGCCTGAAGGCGCCTCGGTGATCAATATTTCTTCGGTGGCGGGGCTAAAAGGAGCGCCTGGGTTATCGGCCTACAACGCCACCAAGGGGGGCGTACGTTTGCTTACCAAGGGTGTTGCATTGGAATGCGCGCGCAATCAATGGTCTGTGCGCGTGAATTCAGTGCATCCAGGGGTTATTGCAACGCCAATCTGGGACAAGATTGATCCGACGATGATGGATGACGGCGCTAACAACGTCGATCCAGATGAGATGTCAAAAACCTTAGTGCCCCTCGGGGTTGCCGGTCAGCCACTGGACATTGCAAACGGCGTGCTGTTTTTGGCAAGTGATGAATCACGCCATATGACCGGATCGGAGTTGGTTATTGACGGCGGTCTTTGTGCCTAGTGTTGCGATTGGGTCCATTGGCGAAGCGACTTTGAGCCGCTTCTTCAATGGACGCCTGCGGTCGCTTGTTGCCAAACTCTCGCGATCGATCTCTGTGTCAATCTCTCCGTCAATTTAGCGCCGGTGACTCAGCCCTCGAGCGTGCGCTTGCGCAGGCGCTGCATACCCAGCAACCAGCGATCGATATTGTCACCCTTGCGACGGACATACTCTTCAACCTCTGGATGAGGTAGCACGTGAAAGCGCTCCTCGCGCATGGCTTCGACAACCGTATTCGCCAGTGCTGCGGGCTCAATGATGCCGTCGGTTTGTCCATCACCTAGACTGCGCGGCGCCATGGCGGTGTTAACCCCTTGTGGGCAAAGCACAGATACTTTGATGCCCTCATCACCATGGGTAATGGCAAGAAATTCCGCCAGCTTCACGGCAGCGGCCTTGGTGACGGTATAGGGCCCAGAGCCCAGTGCAGCCAGCAGTCCAGCGGCTGACGCGGTGTTCATCAGGTATCCGCTACCGCGCTCAATCATGCCCGGCAGCACGGCTCTGGCCGCGTATAGGTGGGCCATTACGTGCAGTTCCCATTGTTGCTGCCAGACCGCATTCTCCGCCTCGGTGAGCAGTCCATTGCCACCAGCACCGGCGTTTGAGCAGAACACATCGACTGCGCCGTGTTTGGCCTCGGTGGCCTCAACAAGGGCGATGATTTGTGCTTCGTCGGTAACGTCGCAAGCCATACCGTCACAGCCGATCTCCGCTGCAGCGAGGTTTACCGCGTCTTCGTTCAGGTCTGCCAACATGACGGCCTTAGCGCCTTCCCGCAAAAATGCTGTCGCCATTGCCTTACCGATACCACCGCTGCCTCCAGTAATCACAGCGACTTTGTCTCGTAACTCCATAATTCTCCCTCGTTGGTGGCAAAAAAACTCCGCGATGAGTGTACGCTACGGAGCACAGGCCAGAACACCATGCCGACACGAACTCAACCACGGGGGCGATAAACATGAATGGAACCGAGCACAGTCCATTATCCGCAAATCAAGTATCCGCAAAAATTGATGCGGCGGTTGAGCAAGCTGCCGAAACCCTACTTGAGGTTTCCCACGCCATTCACGACAAGCCTGAACTCGCCTTTGAGGAGCATTTTGCTTGCGAAGTGCTGGCTAAGACGTTGCGCGATCACAATCTCAGCGTTGCAACCGGCGTCTATTCTTTAGAGACCGCCTTTGAGACGACAATTAATTCCGAGCAAGCTGGCCCAACCGTGGCCGTGCTCGCTGAATATGATGCACTGCCGCAAATTGGGCATGCCTGCGGTCACAACGTTATTGCCACGTCCGCATTGGGGGCGACTCTCGCCCTTGACGTCGTCGCTGCGTTCTTGCCCGGGCGTGTGAAATTGCTCGGCACACCCGCAGAGGAGCGGGGCGGTGGTAAGGAACTCATGGCCCGTGCGGGTGCCTTCGAAGGCATAGACGCAGCCCTTATGATTCATCCTGCCGGTGTCAATTTGGCGACCATGCCATCAATCTGTGTTGCCGAGGTGGAAGTGGTCTATCACGGTAGGTCATCCCACGCGTCAGCGATGCCGCACAAGGGTATCAACGCCTTGGACGGGTTGCTGCTGGCCTATCAAGCGATATCGAATTTACGTCAGCATATTCGCTCAACAGAGCGCATACATGGCATCGTGCAAGAGGGCGGTGCTGCGCCGAATATCGTGCCGGATCGAACCGTCGGTCAGTTCTACGTGCGGGCAGCGAACGAAAAGGAACTCGCGGCACTGAAGCCTCGGGTGCAGGCTTGCTTTGAAGCGGGTGCAACGGGTAGTGGATGTACGGTTGAGGTGAACTGGGCTGGCGTGGATTATCTGGATATCAATACCAATTGGCCTCTTGCCGAACGATTTCGGCATTATGCTGAGCAGCTTGGCCGAGAATTTATTGACGATGACCAAGCACTGAAATTTGGCGCCGGGAGTACGGACATGGGCAATGTCAGCTATCGCCTGCCCTCGATTCATCCTATGTTGGCAGTCGCACCGCCCAATGTTGTCATCCACCACCCTGATTTTGCTCGGTGGGCGCGTTCTGAAAAAGGCGACGCTGCGGTGATCGATGGCGCCAAGGCGCTGGCCTTCACTGCCGCAGAGTATTTGTTATCGCCGCAGCTGCAACGTCAATGTGGCGCTGCTTTTGAACTCTCGAAAGGGTTGGCCTAAGACCCAGGCTACCGCTATCGATAAGCCGACGTAAAATCGCTAACCAATGGCGATCTAGAGCATTGGTGTTATTGCGCAAGCGTACAGCGGGGCTTACTAGGCGCACATCACTTTGTGCACCCTTGGTAGACATTGTTCCCAACTTGTAACAATGTCATGCCGACGTAGCGTCTTGGGTGCGATTAGATTTGGCGGTTATCCAGTATGAGAGCGATCATGTCGTCGATTTGGCTGGTGCAGTGCCATTTGCCAGCGGCGATAATCGCCTATGTTTCAGGCACCCCGGTTATGCCGACCGCTGCATCAAGGTGCTGCGGAATGGACGCACGAAACAGCTGCATGCGGCTTCGCCGTTGTATAAGAAAATAATGCGGGAAACATACTTCGACGATAACCGTCGAGAATATTCTGCGTACCAACAACCTGCCGTTGCTCGAAGTGAAGGCACCTATGCCCGTCATCTCGCCCGATGCTATGGCTGGACGAGGACCTCACTTGGCGACGGATTGGTAACAGACCTTATTACCGATGCGGACAATCAGCCTGCGCAAACTTTTGAAACTTATTTGCTCCAGCATGGGTTAGATGCCATGGCCCAAGACGCGGTGGCTGAATTTTCCTGTTTCTTACGTTCCTCGCTGATTCTGACGAAGAATTTAATGCCGCATAATTTAGTCTTGGCACCCAATGATTTAGGGCATCGATTGGTGCTGATCGATGGTTTAGGGCTCTCTACCTTGTTGCCGCTAGCCAAGTACAGCCGTTACTTTGCACAACGCCATGTGGAAAAGCGTGTGCAGTGGTTTAACTTTCGGCTCGAGTGGGAGGTAGGCGACCGCACGGTTTCCTGGCGCGATACCGAGGCCAACTTTCGTTTCGTAGGTGTGCCTTCCCACGCCGCAGGCGAGCGCTGAGCGTGAGCAGAACAGAACTAGCGCGTGCGGCCAAAATCGCATTAAAGCGCACCCTCTATCCGTTGGTGTTCCGCTCTCGGCGCAAATATCGGTGCGTTATTTGTGCTTACGTCGGTCCTTTTGCGCACAAACAAACCCCTAAGCCGCTGCGTTCTCGACTCAATGCCAAATGCCCCAGCTGTAGTTCGATGGAGCGTCACCGCTTTCAGTGGCAGATACTTAGCGACCTATCCCCGGCAAGCTCGCGGCCTCAGCAAACTCTGCTGCACTTTGCTCCAGAACCGTCTTTAGAGGACCGGCTGCGTCCGCAATTTGGCGAGTACATTAGCGCAGACCTTTTTCGTAGCAATGTGGATCAACGCGTTGACGTCAGGGATATGCCTTTCTCAGATGATACCTTCGACATCATCTTGTGCAGCATGGTGCTGCACTATGTCGATGACTATAAGCGCGCCTTGCAAGAAATTTATCGGGTACTCAAGCCCGGTGGCTTCGCCTTGTTGCCAGTGCCCATGATTCATGAAAAAACCAACGATGCGCCTGCCCAGAACTCGGCACTTAGAATGGTCGTTGAGCCCGGCCCGGATTTTTACGATTTATATGACGAGTACTTTGATGAGGTGAGAGTCAGCGTCTCGACGGATTACGACGACGATCTGCATTTTTTTCTCGAGCCAACCGACGCGCACCCGTTCCCGCTGAAACTAGCCGAGCAAAAGCATGCGGACATTATTCCGGTGTCGTTGAAAGCTGGGGCTACCCTAGACGGATGACTCTTCGGTTTTCCATGAATAACGCTTACGCTGAGAGTTAGCTCAGGTCTTGCCTAACTCATGTGGCTGCGGAGGCACCACATCAGCGATGATCTCCAGCGACTTCCACTGCGCTGGCTCGGTTTGATGCCCATCCCTAGGCACGTGTTTAGACTGGCCAAGTTTCGCCATGGGGTGGATGTAGCGAGGGCAGTTGATCCAAGTTCTCGTAATGGAGACCTCCACGGCCAGAGCGACGTCTTTCCATTGTTTGAGCACCTGCGGATCACGAACCAGCTGAGCCGTTCCCTGAACGCGAATTCGATGTGGCTCCACCATGTTGATGAACAGCAGGCCCACCTTGCTCGTGTCTTCGATGTTGCCCATGGAAAGCCACATGCCGTTACCGTCGAAACACGGAAAGCGTAATGTGACTGGGTCAACGACCTGCACAAGCCCTGCATTGCCGCCCTTGTACGATACCGTTGGAAAACCGTCTTGATCGACGCTCGTCAAGAAGAAGTGATCCTGTGCCTGCACAAAGGCTTGGGCATCTGCATCCAGTGCCGGTTGCACAATGATCTCTTCCAGTCGATCCGCTAGCGCAGTCGAGTCAAATTCTTGCTGCAGTGCGCGGTGACCCGATTGGTAAAAGTCGCTCACATTAACTCCTTGAGTAGCCATGGATGCCCTGACGCTGTCAGGCTAGCTGGCGCTGGATAGCGTAAAACCCTCATAACCCGCTGCTACAACCTCGTCGCATTTTTCGACATAGGGAGGCACGCCCAGGTAGGGCATAAACACACGAGACTTACCCTCGACATTTGCACCGAGATACCAAGAGTTGCAGCCTGGATAAACCGAGGTCTGCGCCACCTCGTTGACATGCTCAACCCAAGCCTCTTCGGCATCGCGATCAGGGTTGATGGAGCGATGTTGGTGACGATTCATGAATTCGATGCAGTCTGAAATCCACTCAACATGTTGCTCGATGGAGGGCAGCATATTCGACAGCACAGACGGGCTACCTGGACCTGTTACCAAAAACAGATTCGGAAAGCCCGCTGTGGCGAGTCCCAGATAAGCCTTGGGCCCAGCCGCCCACTTATCCTGAAGGCGGAGGCCGTTTTCTCCGCGAATGTCGATATTCATCACTGCACCAGTCATCGCGTCGAATCCTGTTGCGAGTACGATGGCGTCGATCTCGTATCGGGTAGTGCCGGTGACGATGGCGTTACCTTCAATACGGGTTATCGGTGTTTCGTTGAGATCGACCAAGGAGACATGCGCTTGGTTGTAAATCTCGTAGTAGTGGGTATCTACGCACAGTCGCTTGCAACCGATGGGTGTGCTGGGCACCAGTTTTTCCGCCAAGGCAGGATCGTCGACTCGCGCAGCGATCTTGCTCTTGAAGAATTCTCGGGCCGTATCGTTGGCATCCATGTCGAATACAAGATCGTTGTAAGCAGCAAGGAAGGCGAGCCCTCCCTTCGCCCAGCGTTCCTCATAGGCTCGTTGACGTTCGTCATCTGAGACCGCAAAGGCAGACTGATCATTGTCGTCAAAGTCAGCACCAAACCCGCGTGCCCAATTTTCCTGCCGATATTCGGCATACCGAGATTTCAGCTGGGCGACGTAACCGGGGTCCAGCGGCTCGTTATAGGCTGGGATCGAGTAATTCGGCGTGCGCTGAAATACCGTCAAAGACTGGGCCTGCTCGGCGATGATGGGCGTGCTTTGAATCGCCGAAGAGCCAGTGCCAATGACGCCAACGCGCAGGTTCGTGAAGTCGACGCCGTCATGGGGCCAGTTGCCGGTGTGGTAGACCGGCACCGACGCCTCGTTCAGGCCTTCAATGTTGGGGTAGTTAGGCTTCGATAAGCAGCCGGTGGCCATCACAACAAATCGAGCGTGTATCTCTTCGCCGCTGTCCAGTTCGACCCGCCAGCATTCCTCTCCGCCTAGATAGTGTGTTGCTAAAACTCGCGAGTTAAAGGTCATGCCATCTGCGAGGCCGAAACGTTGCACTACATGCTCGGCATAGGTGAGGATTTCGCCTTGGGTGGCGTATTTTTCACTCCATTCCCATTCTTGCTGCAGATCTTCGGAGAACTGATAAGAGTACTGCATGCTTGGAATGTCGCAGCGTGCACCGGGGTAGCGATTCCAATACCAAGTGCCGCCTACGCCTGAGCCTGCTTCAATAATCCTCGCCTCAAGACCCTGTTGGCGTAATTTATAAAGCATGTAGATGCCGGCGAAGCCTGCACCCACGATGACGGCGTCGATGGTTTTGTCGCTCTTATCTGCCTTGGTCATTGTTTTTCCCTCCAAATTTCTCGCGATGTCAGTTGCAAAGCATCCATCGACTATGAAAAACCGGGAGCATAATTGCAACGCATGTCGATGCACTGATTCTTGCTATGACCGTAGGTTAAGCTGTAGTTTCGCGGGGCTGAAGTTTGCAAGCAGCACAAGTAATCTGGGGGCCGTGGGGGAATAGGAGAGTGGGGAAAATGCACAAGAGCAGTGCGCCGCAGGCTGCGGACTTCAAGACGCCGAGACGGCGTTGTATACATCCGATTAACAACGATACTTGGGAATCCATCGCGCAGCGTGAGATGCCGGACTCGCCGCTCGATGATGCCATCGCCCAGCTACAGAGTTGGAACCTGCATGTTTTTGCGCGACGCGTTATTGATGACAGTACCGGCGAGATGGGCAATCCCATTTTGCCCAGCGACTTGCTGTTTTTGGAACCACCCTTGGTGCGTGAAGCCTAGTGGCTGCAGTGATTTCCAAAGTGCGAATCGCGGCGGCCCACGAAGGCGTGGCCGAACTTGTCGTATCACTGGAGTTTGCCAATGGCGGCCAATCGGAAGTGCCGCTTGATCACGACGCCGGCGCAAGACTGTTGCGTAGCTGTGGGGTCGATGAGATCGACGGTCTCATTGGTCAAAGCTGGGAGCATGTCCGTGATGCGCTTAGCGGTGCCTATAACAATTTGAATTAGAGAATGCTCAAGCATTTGCCCAGTCAAGGGCGATGGTTGAACGTAATCAAAAACTGGGAGGAAGCATGCTCGATTTAGTGATCAAGAATGGCAAGGTGGTCGACGGTAGTGGTCTGCCAGCCTATATCGCCGATGTGGGTATCAAAGACGACGTTATCGTCAAAGTTGGGCGTGTTACCGAAGATGCGACCGAGGTTATTGATGCCGCAGGCCAAGTGGTGGCTCCTGGTTTCATCGATCCTCATACCCATTTCGACGCGCAGCTGTTGTGGGATGGCGCGGCAAAGCCGGCTATTGAGCATGGGGTGACGACCATTGTTCCGGGCAACTGCTCTTTGTCTCTTGCGCCACTTAAGGCCGAACACCGCATGAAGCTGGTGGGCATGTTTAATCAAATCGAGGAGATGCCGCATAAAGCCTTCGCTGAGGGTGTGGAGTGGAATTGGCAAACGTTTGACGAATTTGTCGAGCGGATCCGTCGTGGGCTTGATATCAACGTTGCCCCCTTGGTCGGACATAGTGTCCTGCGGCTCTGGGTGATGGGCGATGAGTCAATGAAGCGAACGGCATCTAGCAGCGAGACACAGTCTATGTGTGACTTGTTGGACGAATGCCTTGACGCTGGCGCGATTGGACTGTCGACGAGCTTTGTCGACATGGACGAGCGACTGCAGCCGGTACCCAGTCGCTACGCCGATACGCAAGAACTGGATGCACTTTGCGCCGTTCTGTCCAAGCACAACAAAATTTTGCAGGTCGTACACGAATTTTACGATACCGACCTCACCCTAGCGCGCGTCGACCAGTTGGCTGAAATCAGTCTACAACATGGCATTAACACCACGCTGTCGCCACTGTTCGTGGATCGCAATAACGCTGATGGTGCTCAGCAAATCGTCGCTCGGGTAGCCGAGCAGACTGCGCGCGGCGCACGAGTATGGCCGCAGGTGCAAACACGCCCGATAGACATTTCTTTTAACTTTTCTGTGCCCAGTCTTTTGTTCATTCGGCTGCCTAAGTGGTATGCCCTCATGCGATTTAATGAGCCGGAGCAAATCATGGCGAACCTCAATGACTCGAGTATTCGTGACGCCTTGGTCGCTGAAGCCCAGGGCATGATGCCGCTCTGGAACAAACTGGTGCTGCGTCAGGTGGCCAGCGAGGCTAACCAAGGCTTGGTAGGTAAGACGCTTGAAGAAATTGCCGTGTTGCGGAATTCAGATGCACTTAACGTCATGATCGATCTATCCCTCGAGGAATCCCTAGAGGCACACTTCCTGTCTGGCGATATGGGCCACAATGATGATGACTTGGTGGCGCCGCTGCTCAAGCACCCGAACGTGATGGTCGGCGCAAGCGACGGCGGTGCGCACATTTTGTCCTTTGCGACCTATGGAGACACTGGCTATCTGCTCGGTCACTTCGTTCGCGATACCGCACATCTTGGGCTGGAGGCAGCGGTTAAAAAGATTACTGCTGATCCGGCGAATCTATGGGGATTGGGTAATCGGGGCATGCTTCGCGAAGGATTCATCGCCGATATCACGATTTTTGATGAGGCCATTGTTGATCGGGGTGTTGAGTACTTTGTGCAAGATGTACCCGGTGATGGGTACCGCTACGTGCGAGATGCCCATGGCATTCATTCTGTCGTCATTGGCGGGGCGCTAGCCTACGACAAGGTTAATGGCTACCACGAAGCGCACCGCGGCCAAATCATCGGCTGATACGCCGCAATAGACGGGGGAGAGGCTCAGCTTTGTGTTGGCGGCGGCTGATCTAGCGTGGCTAGTTTGTTGATGCGAATCATTGACTGAATTTCCTCAACATAGGCGTGCCCGCGTTCGGAATAGCGCAGCAGGTGTTCAGCCATGGCGTGGCCGCTGATCGATTCACCGCTTGCGCGTAGACTGGCCCGGGCGGCGCGCAAACCGTCATAGGCACGGTGGCTGTTGATATTGCGCATGTAGGAAGCCACCGCCGCGGCGACATTGGTAAAGCTTGCTACCTCATGTACTTGGCCTTCACCCCGACGTGCAGGAACAATGCCGCAGCCAGCCTGATAGCACCACTGACCAAATAAATTGTTGCCCTCAAGGGCGAAGCGCGAGGTTCCCCAAGCAGATTCCATGGCGGCTTGAGACAGTGCGAGTGAAACCGGAACAATGTCGACCCGCAGCAAAAGTTCTTGCAGCTGCGCTTCTGCGCCAATGTCTGTCTCGACCTCGTAGTATTCTGCAAGGTTCTCAACAAACCGTTGATCGGCATATCCCAGCTGATCAATGGGGGTCGCGGCCATGGCCAACAGGCGGCGCCGCGCTTGCAGAAGTCGTTGGTTGTTGGCGTTTACCATGGGCTGCAAATAGCCGAAAAACGCCTGCTTTTTTTGCTGCACGTTGCTGTACTGCGCAAAGTCCGGCAGCGGATTGGTATCAATACCCAGCGTGCCCTGCAGCTGCGCTATGGCTGGAATATCCCGGGTCAGCGGGCTGAGCAAAAGTGCCGTTAACACGATGAGTACGGTTGCAAGGATTTTCCATGAAGCTTTCATCGAGAGGTCACCGTCTTCATTTCGGAGCGTTCCGTCATGACTGCCTCAACGTTAGGCGCTTGCTTAGCCAAGTGATCGGCAAAGAAAGTGAGGATGTGGCGATTCAATCGATCGCGCAGTTCCTCGCTGGGTAAGCTGCCAGCAAAACCGATACGGCGAGCGAAGTTCGAAAGGTGGGGCGCATCGGCAAAATCCATATGCTTCGTACCCGGCCATATCTCCTTAGTCGCTTGGCCGCGGGAGTTAGCAATAAAGCGGTCAAGTTTTTCGTAGTTTAGTGGCTCGTCCCAGCGCTCTTGACCTAGGTAAAGCACGGGCTTGGCTGTGCCTGTATCGATGGTCGCCTCGGGCACGGGAACCATCCAACCATCCAGCGCAATGGCCGCACGAATTCGCGGATCCTGTGCTAGCGCCATGAGGCTTGTCGCGCCTCCAAAGGAATGCCCAAAAACGCCTATGCGATCTAGGTCAATGCGCTGCCACAACGACATTGTCGATGTTGCAACATTGCCTTTCGCTGATGCACTGCGGCTGGTAACTACGTCGAGGATGAAACGAATATCCCCTGTGCGAGCCTTCAGTTGGGGACCGCGCGCGGCCCAAAATTCGGCTTCGTTGGATATGTCGCTGCCGCTGGAGCGGTAATCGGCTGTGCTGCCGTCATCAAAGATGGTCAGATAGGCATCGAAGGCATGGTCTGCCCCGATGACGACATAGCCCCGACTGGCGAGCTCTTCCGCTTGAATCGTATTTTGGCTTTTCATACCGCCGAGGCCGTGGGAAAAAACGATCAAGGGAAGCTGGTTGGCATCGGGGTGTATGGGCTGATTGGCTAGGCTGTGGGTTCGCACCTCGCGAATATGCTCCACTAAGAACCGAGGTAGACCCATGGTCTTTGCAAACGCGCGCATTCGCCTGTCAGGTTGATCAATGTAAGGGTAAGCGTTGAACCTGCCGACTGCTTTACCCTGTCCTTGAGCTAGATCTTGCGCAAGACCTTGAACTGAGCCTGGGGCCGTAGCCGGATACCAGTATTGAACGACGATGCGTCTTTTGTCGTCGGGGGCATCGGTAAAGGTCTCAAGGCGTGAAGTGTCTTCCCAAGTTTCGATTCCTGTTCCCACCATAAAGGGGCCGCCGGGCGCGGGTAGATCATTAAACGGTAGTGTAGTGCGAACGACCGTCGAGCAGCCAAAGCTGTGCAAAAGTATCAGAGCCAGAAAGATAACCCGCATGAAGTATCCGCAGTGCCAACAATGAAACTAGGTTGGTCTGGTGTGCGTGTGCTCGCCGTGAAAGCTTTCTATGCCGCAAGTCAAACCCCATTGTCTGACCTGACGAATTTGCTGGTGTTAACCCAGCCTATGGCTGGGCGTAGATCAACGGCGTTGTCTTCTCTAGCGGCACCATGATGTGGGCGTATTCGGAACCCTCCCACATGACATAGGGTCCACCCGCATAGGGATCTCTGGGCAGATCACCGAACAACCCTTGGGGCACCAGCAGCATCAAGTGCGGCCCTTCTTGTACCCAAGTATTTTTGTCTTCATCGGTGTTGAACGGTTCATCGTTATCAACCGGAATGTCGCCGACCAGCATGTAAGAAAAACCAATCGACTTGGCATCATTTTTATAGGGCTTTTTGTTCATAAAGGCGTCCAGCCAACCGAGCCAGACAGCGTCAACACACATGGGATTTTCGTAATTGGGTGGCGTGCCGACCATGCAGGTCCAGCCATTGTTGCCTTCCTGCAGCACCGTGTTATCTGCATCAAGGATGCGCGCTTCATCGCTAACATTGGCTGGTGCTGCGGCCTTGGCCAAATCGATCTTCTGCGCTGTAGATAGCGAGCCCATAACAGGAGCTGCAATACTGTCATTTTCTTCATGGTGACCGGCGCTGACCGCACCGCTCAAGAGTAGGGCGGCCATCAGTAAGGTGCTTTGATATTGCTTCATGTGTTACCCGAGTTGGTGAAAAGTGTTGGTGATAAGTGTTGGGACATTACATCCATGGGTTCAGGTTTTAGGGTGCTGTGGAGTATTGGTAGTAGCCCTCCACCGGAATCATGAGGTGTGCATAGGGTGAGCCTGCAAACATTAAGTAGGGCGCTCCTGTGCGAAAGTCGGTGGTATGGCCAGCTATGGTCTGCGGATCTTTTGGCATCAGCATTAAATGTGGTCCGGACTCGATCCAATGTCCTTCGGTTGAGTCAGCCTGATGCATCACCATGGGTGTTGTGTTGTCCTCACCGACGTCGCCGTGCAGCATCCACATAAAACCATCGTGATTGAGCTGCGGGATGCTCTCGGTAAAGTAGGCTTGCATCCATTTCATCGACTCTGCGTCTGCACATACGGGCATGGCTTGATGTGCGTCCTTCCATCCGGTTGCTGGCATTGGGCGCGCGTTGCCCGGCATGCACGTCCAGCCGTTGGTCCCTTGACGAAGCACATCGTTGTTTTGATCAAGTACGGTTGCGTTGTCGCCGATGAAGGAGGGGGCAGCGGTTGAATAAGCCCAAATTTGCCACTCTATTGTCTGATGTGGCGCATCGGGCTCAGTGGCAGCGGCAAACACCGATGCGGCCCATAGTGAGGCCAGAAAAATTGCTCGGTAAAAGTACATTAGCCCTCCAAAGTGCTGGTTTAATGAACCAAGTACGACGAGGATAACAAGGCATTACAGGCCCGCAAGCAATATCCTCTTTTGGTTGACATTTTCTTGTTCGTAAACGTATTCAATAAGGGAAAACGCATGAATCAACATGTCGACTTTGAGCGGCTCAGCGCGGTCTGCGGATGGCTGAACACGTTGCCTGTGTATATGTTTAGTGGCGAGCTTACAGCCGCACTTGTGTTGTTTGCCTATGAGCAGTCTGACCTCGGCGCTGTAGACCACGCTGCCAGGATCGTCCTTAACTTTCAGGCGTCCTTGGAAACACCACTACCCCATGAGCAGTTTGTCGCGATGGTGGCGCAGGTAATGGATAACGATCCACCTGCTGCACTGGTTGGGTTTTTGGCGCGCGAGACGACGCACTGAGGCAAAGGTTGGAATCGAAACGTGGGCGCGGGCTAGCCGGAGTAGACGCTCAGATGGGTTCGTGCCGCACTGTGAAGGAAGAAGCCTGCAGACAGGGCGAGTACTTCGCGAGGAGTTCCTTGCTCTTTGGCTTCAGCCGATAGGCGCTGGCAACGGAGCCAACGTCATTGCCATCGGCATCGAGAAACTTGAAGCGCAGCTTACCCACACGCTTGAATTTCGAGTCGCTGGCTACGCGAAAGGCAAAACCTCCGCTGGCGTGACAGGCATAACTCTCTACGGCTATCAGCGGTTTGTCGGTGATGACCGTACCTTCGTCAGCAAGCGCAAATGGACCCTGCCAAGCTTCAGCCTGCGGGCTGGTTAACGACACTGCAGCGCACAGCACCACCAGCAAGTGTCGGTGACGTAAGTCATGCCATCGCAAACCAGAAAATCCTGTGATCAAAGCCATATCGGACTGTGCCTTTTGAGTTTGAGTTTTTTGCTAACTCGTCAGTTGGCGTCGGATTAACCCAGATACCAGTGACGTCGTTATGACAGTCGAGACGACTGGAGCGCTCGCTGTCTGTCTTGCCGTAGAGCAATGCTTATTTCGTGCCATCTTTGTGAGGCAGGGGAGTCGTGGTCAGGTTTTGCGCTAAAACTACGGCAAATCCCGCCAATCGGCGTGATTACGCGGAAATATAGACTGACTAGTGTGTTGATCGCGTCAACGATAGGGCGCTTCATTTGTCAGGCAAGACATCGAACTGGACGCTGTGCCTAATTTTGGCGCATTGAGGGTGCTCGCCGGACCACCGCGCACCAAAATTTACCATTACTCGACCTGCAAAGACCCATTAGCACGGGCGTGCGCTGTGGGTTGGGCATCCAGATCGAGCAATGCTTAATAGCGCGAGGCAGTGCGCCCAGAGGCTGGACTCAACCTCGCAGGTACTGCTTATCGAGCAGTAAAGACTGAGACCACGAAATCTTCGACGGTGATGCCGCAACTCGCAGCAATGGCCTCGTAGCCATCAGACCAGGCTTTGTCCGAGGCTTGCCAGGCAAATGCCTTTTCCATGGCCTCAGGAGATTCATGAATATCAACAGCACCAATCTTGCCGTCCGCCCATACGCCTGGCGATGAGGCGTATAGCACAGGGCTGTTTGCGCGCTCATAGGCGATGATGCTTTTGATTTTCTCAAGGGTCGTATCGATGGCCTCATTGGGGCAGGTGCCTTGGTAAGTGACGACTACCTGACCCGGTTTTGCTGGTGGCTGTAGCCCTTCATGGTGTCCAGCGATTGCAGGCACCGCTGTGAAGGTAGCAGCGGTAAGCAGCGCAAGTGCTTGCAGTGAATTTTTTGCGAACATGGCTTTTCTCTTTATCAGTGATTTCATATGGCTAATGCCCGGCGCCGGTTGCGCGGTAGGGCATTGCTTGGTGAGTCTATCCAAAAGCACTGAATTCACCGAGCTTTAAAAGCTTGTGAGCATTGTGCAGTATCGTTTCGGTCGTTCCGAACAGGATTGCTCGGATCGAAAAATAACAATCAAAACAAAATAGAACAAAACAATAAGAAGGAAAAACGCAACCATGCGAAGAATGATACGCATTGCCTCAGGATTTCTTGTCACCTTGATGACAACCCTCACCGTTCAAGCCGACGACCATATGCAGGTACCTGCTTATGGCGGTGTCGAAGTATTCGGCTGTGACTTCGCCGAAGGTAAGGACATGGATGACTTACTCGATGTATCCAAGAAATGGGATACATGGGCCAGCAAAAATAATTCTCAGCCTTATTCAGGCTACCTGCTGCAGCCCTACTATTACGATGATCTTGACGACGAAATTTACTGGGTCGGTTTCAGTCCCAGCCTAGCCGCCCAGGGTATTGTGCAGGCAGAGTGGCTAGCCAAGGGCGGTGAACTGCAGCAAGAATTTGATTCGGTCATTCCCTGTAAATCTCACGGTCAGTTGGCTTGGGTACGGGTTGTGGACGAGGTTGAATCGCCATCATCTCAGGGCATAGTGGACTTCGCCGGTTGCGCGATGCTACCCGGTGGGAGCCAGGAAAAGCTGGCTGCCGCTGACGCCAAGATGAATGCCTTCAACGCAAAAATTGGCAACCCAGCCCGCATCTACCGTTGGTATCCCATCCAGGGTGCAAGTGCGGATGCGCCAGAGTTTTATCAAGCGCAATGGTATGACTCCCTCGAAGCCAAGGGTACTGCCGCTGACCTATTCGTCACTAACGGCGGCATTCAGATGCAAGGTGCTTTGTACGGAGAACTGCTGCAGTGCAGTAGTGGGCCAAGCTTCCTCTATAGCTATGTGGGTGGCACCGAATAATTGATCTAGCGGTAACACTGCGAGTGACTTAGGTCGACACGCAGTTTTCGCACATCGAAGCTTGCCGCAAACTCCTGCAGAGGCACCGGCAGGCTTTGTTTCGATTACTCGCTAAAACCTAAAAACGCAGCCGCTTCATCTACAGACTTTCTTTCCGACACCACGGCGTTGGCGGGAAAGGAGTCATCGGGCCAGCCCAAGGCTACGGCCTTCATGATGACTTGGTCGTCGGCAATGTTTGCGTGCTCGCGCACAACCGGGGACTGCATAATTCCCTGACTGTTAATCACTGCACCAAGACCGCGGGACCAAGCCGCATTCACCAGCGCTGTTGTTACAGCACCACAGTCAAAGGCCGTGTCATCGCTGTCGGCCAATTCTGCGTCATAGGTAATAATCACGCACACCGGTGCATCAAACTGACGGAAGCCTCGCAGTACCCAGTCTTGGCGTTTTGCCTGATCCTCACGAGCGATATCCATGGCAGCGAAAAGTTGTTTGGCAACGCCGACTTGTCGGTCGCGGTGTTGTCCCGCGAAGGGCTTGCCAATACGAAACTCTCGCGAGTGTGGTACGCCCGCAATATTGCGCTCCGTGTTGCCGGCACGGATGCGATCTAAAGGCTCGCCGGTAATCACCGTAAAGTTCCAGGGCTGCGTGTTCATTGACGAAGGCGATCGCATGGCTAGGGCCAGCACTTCTTCAATCAGGGCCCTTGGCACAGGGTCACTCTTATAACCACGAATACTGCGACGCCCCAAAACAACATCATCGAATTGCATTGTATTTCCCCTGAACAAACGAGGGCGCAGTGTAGGTGAATCTGTCGGCAACGAAAAATTTATTTGGCCACGCGACAGGTTTGAGCAGCGGATATTGGGGTGTTTGCGGCACACCACACCCATCGATGACAAGATCGCGTTTTAGAAAAACTTCCCATCGCGATGGATTCGTCAGCATCAAGTCGACGTCTGCCTTTGCTGGCATCTTTGTTGCGCTCATTTCAGTGAGGTTTTTGTGATTTTTAGTGGGTGAATTCATCCCTGCGGTTAAGGCACTACGGTTGTTTCGCATTGGCCACATCAGTACTTTGCGTCGGGCATCGTCGAAGGTTGAAGACAATGGAAACTCTGGCAGGCAAAACGGCATTTATCACTGGCGGTAGCACCGGCATCGGGCTCGGGATGGCAACCACATTTGCGCGCCATGATATGAATGTCGTCATTACCGACATCCGCGATGACGCGCTGACCAGTGCCGAACAGCATCTTAGACAGATCACCGAACGGGTACTTACTCTTAATGTCGACTCCACAGATCTTGACGCCTTAGCCAGCGCCGCCAAGGCGGTTGAGCGAACCTTTGGGCCCTTACATCTTTTGTGCAATAACGCCGGTGTCACGGGCGGTGCAAAGGTGCTGGACACACCTGAAGAACGATGGCGCATGACCCATGAAGTGAATTTCTGGGGGCCGCATAATGGTATCAAGGTCTTCTTGCCGGGCATGCTCGAACATGGAGAAGACGCGCATATCGTTAATACCGCCTCATTCAGCGGTATCCACGGTCACGGTCATCAGTCTGGGTATGGCACAAGCAAATTCGCCCTCGTGGGATTGAGTGAATTCTTACGCAACGATTTGGCCGACACCAATGTGGGGGTCTCAGTGCTGTGTCCGCATGTGGTTGATACGCCGATCATCAAGGCCTTGAAAACAAGAGTGTCGGAAAATGTGGCCCAGATGATCGATGCTATGGCGGTCGCAGCCGAAACCGTTGGCTCCCAAGTGGTGCGCGCCATCCTAGCCAACGAGTTTTACGTCTTCTGTGACGGTACCCAGACCCGAAAAATGCTCGAGGATCGTTGTCAAGACATGATGGCTGCGATGGATCGCCAGTTTCCCAAATCGCAATAATTCAGACTTACGACCGCCAAGACGCGTGATGCACACGGCAAGCCATAAAATCTGCCCGGGTGCTGCGGGCCAAGCTGCGCCAAGCCGTCAAGGCAGCGCACTTGCATCGAGGGTCGTCAGCGTGTTTCGCCTGCCGGGCATACCTACCCTTGGGTATGAGGCATAACGCATGCAATACCGATCATTAGGCGGCTCCGGAATCGATGCTTCACGGGTGGGTTTGGGTACATGGCTGACTGGGGTGGAGGCCGATGAACGTGCATCGATCCGTGTGATTCATGCGGCCTTGGATGCCGGTATTACTTTGATTGATACCGCCCCCTCCTATGGCTGGGGGCGAGCCGAGGAGATCCTAGGTCGAGCGATTCGTGGTCGACGCGAGCAGGTCGTTATTGCCACCAAATGCGGCATTTGGTGGGCAGACGCGAGAGGCTCATTCAACGGTCAAAAGGAGGGCAGAGATACCTACATCTGCCTGCAGGCCGAAACCATGCGGCTAGAGGTTGAGGCTAGCCTTAAAAGACTCAACATTGAGGCCATCGACTTATTGCAAGTGCATAAGCCCGCAATTGAACCGCAGCTGACACCTATCGAGGAGACGATGGGCTGCTTGCTGGACCTCAAGCGCGAGGGCAAGGTGCGTGCAATTGGTGTCTCGAACGTCACCATGGAGCAGCTTGGCTGCTATCAAACATATGGCAACCTCGATACCCAGCAGTGCCACTACAACATGCTGAACAGAGGGCCAGAACGCACCTTCCTGCCGTATTGCCACGGCCAAAACATTGCATCTCTTACCTACACATCTTTGGAGCAAGGGCTGCTAACCGGCAAGGTCACCCTAGATCGCGAGTTTGACCCAGAGGACTTTCGCCGCGATGTAGGTGAATGGATGCCTTGGTTTAAGCCGCAAAACTTGGCGCGACTATTATCGACTTTCACCGGCTGGCAAGAATTACTAGAGCACTATCAATGCTCCATTGCTCAGCTGGTGATCGCTTGGACGGCATTCGAGTCACGCGCAAGCCACGTTTTATGCGGTAGCCGCTCAGCGCAACAGGCCCTGGAAAATGCAGCCGGTGGGGACATCGTTTTAAGTGATGCCGATGCCGCTCGGATTACGACTGACCTTGACCAACTCGGAGCGCCGAACTGATGGCTGATGCCTCACTGAATAGACGTCGCAAGCTTTCCGTGCGCACGAAAGTCTTGTTCGCATCGGGTGCGCTGCAAGAGGCGGTGGTCACTGCGGGGGGCATTGCTACCGTGCTCTTCTACAATCAATTGCTCGGGGTCTCGCCGGCACTGGTTGGAACGGCTTATCTAATCGCCAGTGCGTTTGATGCACTGTCAGATCCGCTCATTGGCGCTATCACAGACCGTTTTCGCAGCAAGTGGGGTCGTCGACACCCGTTCATGTTCGCTTCAGCGCTACCTATTGGCGTCAGTTTTTATTTTCTTTATCAGCCAGCGGATGGCCTGACAGAAACCGGCTACTTTATTTGGCTGTGCGTATTTTTGATTTTGTTGCGGCTGTCGCAAACCCTCTACCTCATCCCGCACGATGCGCTGGGCGCCGAACTTACCGACGACTATGAAGAGCGAACCTCGATCTTCGGTTATAACTGGGTGGCGACGTCGATTCTGACGATGGTCGTCTCGGCGATTTTTTTCACGGTGATCTTCCCCTCTACGCCCGAGTACGAAAATGGCTTACTGAATCAGGCTGGGTACTTTGTCCTTGCCGCCGTGGGTTCGGTCACCATCGTATTTTCCGTCTTGGTTTGCGCGTTCGGCACTCTCGAACAAATACCGTACTTGCACGACTTTGAAATCAGCAAAAAATTCACCTTTCCCAACTATTTTGCCCAACTTAAGGCCCTGGTTAAGAACGTCTCGTACCTATCGGCTTGTTTGAGCTTGCTTACCATCTATTCAGGACTTGGCATTCTCAGTGTGGTGGCAACATATGCCTACATCTACGTCTACGAGCTCTCCTCGGAAGCCATGTTCTGGGCAGGCGCAGCAAAATCACCGGGAATTCTCGTTGCGTTGCCGCTTCTCGCCTTTCTGTCAAAGTTTATGGAAAAGAAAGCAATTCTCATGATGTCGACGCTTGCGACATGCATCCTGATCTCGCTGCCGCACAATTTGAAAATGCTCGACTTATTCCCCGCTAACGATTCCGTTTTCCTGCTTTTCGCCTTGTTTGTTCCCATGTTGCTGGCCTACATGGTCTTTCCAATGTCCGCGATCATCATCGATTCACAGCTTGTCGATGTTGCCGATGACCACGAACTACGTATTGGTGAGCGCTCTGAGGGCGTCATCTTTTCGGTACGCAGCTTCGGCATAAAGGCCACTCAGGGCGTTGGCGGATTTCTCGCTGGCTTTGGTTTGGAATTCATTGGCTTCCCCGAAAATGCTGCAGTGGGCAACCTTGCACAAGAAACGGTTACCGGTTTGTTGTTTCTTAACGGGCCCGCGTACTTGATGATCTATTTGCTCGCGGTGTTGTTTATGACGCTCTATGCCCTAGACAAGAAAACCCATGGCGAAATTCTTCAGCAGCTGGAGGCTAGGCGCAAACATCCCTAACTAACCCTCGTGTTTTTGGGTCGGGAAAGGCTGGCGTTGGCGGGGTTTCAGGAGGGCCTGCAACTCGAGGATATGGGTCTGGTATGTCGAGAAACGCACAGGAGGAAGATGTGGGACAGGTAAGCTGGTCTTGGGAAGCAGATGTCAAAGAGGGCAAATTAGCGAGTTTCAAAAACGACGTTGTTGTGCCATGGAATATCGTCGCGGCAGCCGACGCAGATACCCTGATCAATCGTTGGGTTGTCGATGAGTCGCTGTCTGCCGTGAAGGTCTATCAGCAATTTACCTCAGCGCAAGCCGCGTTCGCTCAGTTCGCGGTCAACGAAGGCTGGGGGAAGTTGGATAATTATCTGGAACCAACTGCCATGTATGTTTGTGGAGATTATGGCAAAGACTTGGACTTCCTCCGCGAGCATGGCGCGATATTCATGCTTGACCTATAGACCGACAGGTTTTTTTGCTCAGCATGTGGTTTGTTGATCAAATGGCGACGACCCGCAGCCAAGGCTAAGCTGGCTTTGGCAGAGCGTGTTCTTTGTTTCCTATGAATAGCCGCCGGGGCATATGGTGATTGATTTCCCGCACCCCTGAACGCGATTTCGTTGTCCTCCATGTACGCCTTCCATCCGCTACTTACAGCCCTCGATCCAGTAAGCGTCGCTCTGCGATTTAATTAGGCGCCGACTAGCTTCATGCGTTTAGTTACGCGAAGTGCAGTAGCGGTGGTATGAGGCGGATGATGACGTCAAAGGCTTTGTCTTAAACGTTTAACGTTTGGGTAACCTGATCGTCATCTCTGCGCATCACTGTCATCTGCGAGTTAATTTTTTAATGCGAGGAAGTGTCGATTGAATGCTTCGCAGTGGTCTGATGAGCGCTCGACCCAGTCTCCACAAACCCTTTGGGTGCTATCGGACGGGCGGCCAGGGCATGAGAGTCAGTCAAAAGGGATCGTAGCCGCCTTAGAAATGCGTCGTCATGTTCAGGTGCACTGGATTGCGGTGACACTGCGCGGCGCGCTCTGGCGCTCGATCCTAAGAGCTGCTGCTCGATTGCTACCAGCCCAGTTGCTGCACCGGGTGTTACCATTTTCGTATCGATTAACCGATTGGCCGAATTGCCCACCCACGATCGTCATTGGTTCAGGTGGCGATACCCTTTTTATGCTTGGAGCGCTCTCGGCCCTTCATCGCGTGCCCAGCGTTTTTAGCGGCACCACCAAACGCTATCCTCGAAAATTCCTCGATTGCGTTCTCACCGTTGTGCCCGACGCTGCCACAAACAACGTGGTCTTACCTCTGCCGCCAGCCGAGGTCCATGAATGCACTCGATCCAGCTCCGCAGGCCGAGCAGCAACGCTGACAGGCAGCGTCCTAATCGGCGGTGACGGTGCGGGCTGTGTTTTTGATGACGCGGATTGGCAGCGTCTAGCGAAGTGGATGGCCTCACAAGGCGCTAGTGTGCGCTGGCAATTGAGTACCTCGCGGCGTACCGGGGTCAAGCACGAAGCGCAATTGCAGAAGATACTGCAGGCAAATGCTGTTGCGTTGGAGCGCGCTATTTGGTGGGCGGAAAAACCCGAGCGCGTGATGAAGGAACTTCTCTGCGACAGCGACTTCATCGTCTGCACGCAAGACAGTCTCAGCATGCTTGCAGAAGCGATGTACACGGGCAAAACTGTCTACAGCTTTGCGCCCGAGCAGTGTCATATGACTGACAACGATGCTGCCGCTGTGGTTAGTTACGTGCAAAGAGGTTTTTTGAAACCCCTCAAGGAAGTGCAAAGCATAGTGGTCGAGCATGAGCCAATGCCCCGGTCAAAAGCCGTCTATGTGCAAATAGATACCGCGGTTCATGCAGCGCAAGAGCGCCGCCAACGAAGGCAGTCTGATTCGCTTGAACATGCAATGCGACAGTCCAGCCTAAACAATGTTAACCGGCCCGGTCCCAGCCACGAACCTGCTGAGCACCTGGGCAACCATAAACACGGATGATTGACTCATAACAACCACCTACTGCCATGCCTGCTTGGGCAGCAATACCATGCAAATGCAGATGAACGGTTTGCCCATCGAAAAACAAGGCTACCGTTTTGAGCATTGCAGCGATTGTGGCCTAGCCTATGTCGCACCCATGCCCGAGGACGAGGCCATCCATGCGTTTTATCAGGACTACCACAAGAGCCACCAATACCAAGCAAAGCTGGCCTCCAAAATTAGGCGTGCTCGCAACCGAATACGACAGGCGAACTTATGGCGGCGGGCAGGCACATTTCTCGACGTGGGATGTAACGTAGGATTCGCCGTAGAAGCTGCCCGGTCCATGGGCTTTGATGCTAAAGGCATCGACGTTGACGAGGACGGTATCGAGGCCGCAAAGGCCCAATTTCCTCAATGTGCGTTTGAGAACATTGGCATTGAAGCATTGGCCGAGCGCAAGGAAACCTATGACTTTCTCTATTGCAGTGAAGTGATCGAGCACTTGAGTTCGGTCGACGGTTTTTTGCGTGGCATTGCAGAGGTTATGCACGTGGACAGTTTGATGCTTCTGACAACGCCTGATATGGGGCATCGTTCTCTGCCGAAGGATTGGGACAAGTTGATGGAGTGGGACTCGGTGCGTCCCCCTGAACATTTGCTCTACTTTGGCCGAGCGTCTTTGCAAGCAGCTCTTGAGCGTAACGGACTGCGGGTCAAGAGATTTCAGCGTAGTGCTAAGCCGACCCTGAAGGTGCTTGTAACCAAGATGTAGGCCGGTAGTGCGGTTATCGTCGTTGGTCGTTTGGCGGAGAAACAGAAACTCTCATCTTTGTGCTATCAGCCCAATATAAAGCTAGGCATTTGGTTTTTTGGGTAAAAACACTGGGTGAAATCGGTGCAAAATTGGCTGGTAAGCGAAGTTGATGGCAAAGAATCTGCAAGAGGTGGGAGACACATATCACGCACTGCTCATAGAACCCAAGGATGTCAGAAGTATTCTCGGGCGCTCAAAGATTCAATCGCCGCACCAAGTGCAAAAGTGTAAAGAACGCTGAGATAACAGCTGCACCTTGGATCGCTGAATGGTAGCAACAAGTACAACAAGCCAGAACAAATCCTGATGCCGCTTTAGAGCGCATAGCCAAGCTCATGGCGCTAAAGGAGGATCAACAGCATTACGCAGATTACGTTGACGTTGAGCATGGGATAGACAAGGACTTACGGACTGTACTCAGGTGGTACTTCAGTTAGACAGAGGCTGGAAGCCATGGAAGCTTTTGAA
>ERZ802830.1134-NODE-1134-length-25830-cov-8.43887_pt1 | contig 25830 bp, 24 predicted proteins | sample MGYA00345654_ERZ802830 | MGnify/ENA primary metagenome ERZ802830 (study PRJEB30503, sample SAMEA104212375) | marine metagenome | biome: Westerlies Biome; feature: [SRF] surface water layer (ENVO:00010504) within the epipelagic zone...; material: water...
CATTAAACCCTTCAAGATTATAAAAAGCAGACGCTACGGCTCCTCCTGTATCACCCGATGTGGCAACCAATATTGTTCTCCCTTTTTGATCTTCCTTAGCATATATCTCTGCTGAGCATGCAGCCAAAAACCTTGCACCATAATCCTTAAATGCTGCAGTTGGGCCATGATAGAGCTCAAGCATAGAAAGCGGTGTTGGAGCATTGTCTAATCTTCTCAAGTGAATAGGAAAGTTGAATGATCTAATGACAATATTTTCCAATTCCTGCCCAAGCAATGAATCACTAAAATAGGGGCATAACATAGCAGCAGAAAAGGAAGCATAATCATCGAAATCATTAAAGTCATTGAGGTCAATTTTAGGAATCTCATTGGGTAGATACAAACCACCATCGTCCGCTGTTCCGCTCAGTAATGCTTCCTCGATGCTGACACTTTTTGAACTTCTTGTACTAGTGAATTCCATAAAAATCATTGTGCCCTAATAATGGACAGTAGATCAAAGAAGAGTCCAGATGCGGTCACTTCACGCCCTGCACCAGGACCCCGAAGCACAAGTGGATAATTACTGTAATAATCGGAATGAATTGCAATGATGTTCTCCGTGCCCTTTAGGCTGAAGAAGGAGTGGTCATTGGAGAGATTCTTCAAACTGACTGAAGCATTTCCGTTTTCATCAATTTGAGCAACATAAGAAAGTTTTTCATTGTTTTCCAAAGCATTCTGATACCTATCATTCATTGCTTGGTCTCCAGATGACATTGCTTCTAAATATTCATTGACCGACAATGATAGATGATTCGGGTCAACCAAAGACTCCACATGGATGTCATTTACGTTCATATCAAGACCCATTTCTCTTGCCAATATCACCAGTTTTCTAGCCACATCCATGCCTGAAAGATCGTCTCTTGGATCAGGCTCAGTAAATCCCTGCTGAAGTGCATCATTAACCAATTCTGAAAAAGGCATGCTCGCATCATAAGAATTAAAAAGGTATGCCAATGTTCCGGAGAATACCCCTTCAATTTTTTTGATCGAGTCTGAAGATGATGCGATGTCTGAGACGGATTTTACAAAAGGAAGTGCTGCTCCCGCAGTGGTTTCGTATAAGAAATCTGCCTCATTAAGATTCTTGGAATTCATAATGGATTTATAGCGATCAATATTTCCACTCAAACCTTTCTTATTTGCAGTAACGATGCTGATGCCGTTTTCAAATATATTGCTGTATTCATCCGGTGCCTCATCGGAGGCAGAGCAATCAATAATAATGTGTCGGTATGCCGACCATCTTGATATATGATTAATCATTTCATTGGTATTACTTTGTTCCAAGGCTTCAATTTTTTCAGTAACATTGCTCGCTGATTTAAGATCAATGTTGTCCTCCGAGAGCATCATCTTTTGACTATTACTCAATGCTAAGATATCCAAAGAAATATTTTCTCTTTCTTGAAGAATCTTTCTTTCATCTAAGATTTGCTTGTGAAGCTCTTGACCAATAGAACCATAACCCATGATTCCAATTGCAATCTGTTTGTTTGAATTAAAAAATGCATCATGGACAAAAGATGTTGCGTGGTTCATGTCCTTGCTTTTGATGACAATGGATATATTTTTCTCTGATGATCCTTGGGCAATTGCAATGACATTTGTTTTAGACAATGAAATTGCATTAAAGAACCTAGCTGCAATCCCCTTAGTCCCTGTCATTCCTGAGCCCACTATGGCAAGAATACTGCAGTCCTCTTCGATTTGAATCGCACTTAGATTCTCATTTTTAAAATCGTCTTTAAACTCTTGCTTGATGACATCGGCTGCCGATCGAGCATCTTTTGACCTTACTGCGAAACAGATGCTGTGCTCTGAGCTGGCCTGTGAGATTAAAACAATTGAAATATTTGCTTGCTGAAGAACTTTGCCCAATCGATTAACAATCCCTGGAACTCCAATCATGCCTGTTCCTTCCAAGTTCAAGAGTGCAATGTCTTTGATCGTACTAATTCCTTTTACAGCGCGTGTATTTTTTTGTTGAGAATTAATACTGGTTCCCAAAGATTCGGGGTTAAATGTATTCCTGATATAAAGTGGAATCTCTTTGCGCATCAATGGTGCCATCGTTTTTGGATGAATCACTTCGGCACCAAAGTAAGAGAGTTCTATTGCTTCATCGTATGTCATTTGCTCGATCATTCTTGCTTGATTAACGACTCTGGGGTCACCAGTCAAGACACCGTCTACATCTGTCCATATGGTTACTGATTGGGCTTCGGATAATGAACCGAGAATCGATGCTGAATAATCGCTGCCATTTCGACCAAGATTTGTCGATTTGCCCTCAATATCTGAGGCAATGAATCCACCCATTATTACTTTCCCAGACTTATCTTGGATGGCCTGTGTGAATGCTTCTTTGGATTTCGACCAATTGACATTTGCACCCATGTCCTCGTTTTGGATGATCAAAAAATCCATCGGATTCAACCATGAGGTCTCAATCTCACCCATTGCTGAAAGATAAGCATGCAAAAGCTTTGATGTCCAAATCTCACCAAAACCAAGTATCTCATTTTCTTCAATACTGAGGGATGCATGGTCTTTCAGCTTTGCAATTTCTCTTATTTCTTGAATATCTTCTTTGAATGCCTCTATAAGGCTCAAGCGACTTGAAACATTTTTTACTAAACTATCACTGGTTTCTATATAAAGAGACTGAATGTCTTCGATCAACTTTGAATCTTGAGTTTCTGAAAATTGAAGCAGAGCATCGGTCATGCCTCCCATCGCAGAAACAACGACAATGAGATTCTCTGCGTCACTGTTTGTGACCAGATTGCCCACTTGTTCGAGTGCATCAGCATTTTTCATACTGGTGCCTCCAAATTTATATACTTGCCAGTCTTTTTGGCTCATCCTAAATATTCCTGAAGATTTTTACTGTTATAAAAAGTCGCCCATGATAACCTTTTCCGATAAATTATCATAATTATCAATAAGTTTGGTGAATCATATTTTGATAGTCATCTAGGATTGGAGAGCAATGAAGCTAAGCAGAAAAGATTTCAATGAATGGGAAAATAAATCCATTACCTTATTGGGCATGTCTGGTGTCGGAAAAACAACGCTTGCTAACAAATTACCTAAATCAAAATGGTTTCACTATTCTGGTGATTATCGAATTGGCACGAAATACCTGGAAGAACCCATATTGGATAACATCAAAGAGAAGGCAATGAATGTGCCTTTTTTGGCTGAGCTTCTAAAATCAGATTCCATCTATATTTCGAGTAACATTACCGTTGATAACTTGATGCCCATCTCATCGTTTCTTGGGAAAATTGGAGATCCAAACAAAGGTGGGTTGAGTACAGATGAGTTCCTGAGAAGACAAAAGCTTCATATGGATGCAGAAATGAAGGCCATGCGTGATGTTCCAGAATTTATAAAAAAATCACAACGAATCTATAACTATGACCACTTTATCAATGATGCGGGCGGCAGCATCTGTGAACTATATGGCACAAAGTCGATGGATACGCTCATTGAAAATACGCTGATCCTCTATATTGAAGCTGACTCAAGCATTAGAGATGAACTGATCAAAAGAGCAACAAATAATCCTAAACCGATGTTTTACACCAAAGAATTCCTTGATCAGCACTTAGAAATTTATACTTCAGAAAAAAATATTGGGCAAGATGATATGGATCCCGATGATTTTGTTAGATGGGTTTTCCCAAAACTGCTTGATTATCGGAAGGATAAGTATGAAAAGATTGCTTCTGAATACGGTTACACAATCAGCGCCACTCAAATGAATGATGTCAATGATGAGAGTCAATTTCTCAACCTCATTGAAAAAGCGATAAACAGCTAAAAAATGAAAACAATCGAGGTCAATGGCAAAAATATTGCCTACAACCAAACCGGTGAGGGTTCACCCATTGTTTTTCTACATGGAAATCCAACGTCTTCTTACCTTTGGAGAAAAATCATTCCTTATCTTGAATCTAATGCCACTTGCTATGCATTCGATCTCATCGGAATGGGGTCATCGGATAAACTGGATAACCCTGGACCTGAGTCTTATGGATTTGAGGAGCATTTTGATTACATCAATCAAGCAATAAATGAACTGATCCCAAATGAGAAGATCACGCTTGTACTGCATGACTGGGGTTCTGCTATTGGTTTCCATTGGGCACATGAAAATCAAAAAAGAATCCAAGGGATTGCTTACATGGAGGGGATCGTAAAAGAATTGGAATGGAAGGAATGGAATGAGCAAAGTCGAGGTTTGTTTCAGGCATTAAGATCCGATAGCGGTGAAGAATTGATTCTTGAGAAAAATGTTTTTATTGAGAAAATACTCGTTGGATCCATCATTCGACAACTTGATCAATATGAAATGGAAGAATACAGAAAGCCATTTGAAAATCCAGGTGAGGACAGGCGAGTGATGCTTTCATGGCCCAGAGAAATCCCCATTGAAGGGCAACCAGAAAATGTATGCAAAATAGTAAGTGAATATTCAAACTGGATGAGTAAAAATAACATTCCTAAACTATTTATCAATGCAGATCCAGGAGCGATCATTCAAGGATCTGTTCGTGATTTTTGTAGAACTTGGAAAAATCAGAGTGAAATTACCGTGCAAGGAATTCATTTCATTCAAGAAGATTCTCCAAATGAGATAGGAACAGCAATTCAAAAATGGTATGAAACAATAAATAAGGATGAAAAAAAATGACAACTGTGAATAAAAATAGACCTCTAGATGGGATGAGGGTCATTGAAATGGGTCAGCTTATAGCAGGACCTTTCACTGGAAGTGTTCTTGGGTATTTCGGTGCTGAAGTCATCAAAATTGAGCCGCCAACAGGAGATCCTGTCAGATATTGGCGCCTAACAGAGAACAATACGTCTTACTGGTGGCACAGTGTCTCTAGAAACAAAAAGTCTATTACACTGAATTTAAAATCAGATGAAGGTCGACAAATTGCCAAAGACCTAATCTTAAAGTCTGATGTTCTGATTGAAAACTTTAAACCAGGAACCTTAGAAAAATGGGGCATGAGTCCAGACGAATTAAAAATAGAAAACCCTGGTTTAATTACAGCTCGAATTTCGGGCTATGGGCAAACAGGTCCACGTTCACATCTGCCAGGATATGCCTCTGTTTGTGAGGGATTTGGTGGCTTTAGATATGTTAATGGTTTTCCTGATCGCCCTCCTGTTCGACCCAATTTAAGCATTGGAGATACACTCGCTGGCCTTCATGCAGCAATGGGTGTGATGCTGGCATACATCCAAAGAGAGAAAGATCCTGAAAAAAAAGGTCAGGTTGTTGATGCTGCTATATATGAATCAGTTTTCCAAATGATGGAAGCCGTCGTTCCAGAATACTCAGGATCGGGTGCGGTAAGAGAACCATCTGGATCTACAATAACAGGAATTGTTCCAACAAATACTTATCTCACTTCAGACGATAAACACGTCATTATTGGCGGAAACGGAGATTCAATCTTTAAGCGCCTAATGAACGCAATCGATCGTCCTGATATGGCTGATGACCCAAGATATGAAGAGAACCAGGGTCGAGTTGAGCATGAAAAAGTTTTAGATGCTGCCATTGAAGAATGGACAAGTAAACACACAGCCGATGAAGTTCTTTCAACAATGGATGAGGTCTCGGTTCCCGCTGGCCCGATATATAGCGTTGAAGACATGATCAATGATGAACACTACATTGCAAGAGGCATGTTTCATGAAGTCGAAGCCAATGGAAGAACATTACAAATTCCTGCCATGCTCCCTATTTTGACTGAAACACCGGGGACAACCGAGTGGCCGGGTCCTGAATTGAGTGAGCATACCTCTGAAGTTTTAGAAGATATGTTGGGCAAAACTGCAGAAGAGATTGAAAAATATAAGTCTGATGGCGTGGTTTAACTTCTAGCCCTTTTTCTTCTGATGAGATAGATAATTGCAATTATAACCAATAAGGGGCTTAACCAATATCTCGTGGGCAATTCACCGGTTGCAATAACACCAAATTCATTTGGCTTTAGAGAATCGAACTCATCACGCCAAGCATCAACTGGAAGCGAGTCATCATTAATGACCTCAAATGTCTTATTTTTTGCGCCATCTTTAAAAATTGATTCCACCAAGACTGCGGCCACATCCTCTCTGGGTATCCATCCCAATACATTATCGCCTTGAGAGAATTGTATTCCTTGAGTTGCAGGCTCTCCAAGGAGTCCACCCGGACGGACAATAGTGAAAGCAATGCCGCTGTTTCGAATCTGTTCTTCAGCTAGCGCTTTCCACTTCATTGTTTTATTGGCTAAAAGATTGAGCATAACTGTTGAAATGTTTTCTGCGCCTCCAGCTCCAATTGAAGACATGTAAATAATTTGTTGGACACCACTCTCTTTTGCTGCAGAAACAATGTTAATGGCTCCAAGATAATCCACATTTTCCGAGTTGTCTCCGTCCACAGGACCAATTGCTGAAATAATCACATCCACATTTTTCAGCGCTTCAGCAAGGCTTTCTTTATTGGTCACATCCGCCACAACCCAATTGAGTGAATCCGTATCGGCATTTTCTTTTGTTCGCCTTGAGAATGCTCTGATGTTGACATCTCTTCTAATTAACTCGTCAATGATATGCGTCCCTGTCCTTCCTGAGGCACCAAAAACACCGACCAGTTGCTTGTCTTCAGAGAATACAAGATTTGGCTTAAGAAGAAGGCAGCACAAAAAAGAAAGAATAAAAACAGAAGATCTTTTCATATTTATGTAATCCAGAATTTATGATTTCAAGAATCATAGACTATAATAAATCGCGTTTTATACAAGACAAAGATAATGAATTTCAAAACAAAGATACTGCTGCTGTTGCTACTAAATTCTTCCATTTCATTGGTTGCCGATGAAATTGAAGAAATCAAGGTCACTGGGAGCTATATTGGTTCAAGATCAAATGAAATAGGCACTGAGGTCATTGATCAATCTGATTTTAATAACCTCAATATCACTACCGTTGGTGAAATCAGTAAATATCTAGCCAGCGCTGCAGGTGCTCACTTCCAATCAAATACACTAGATGGAGTGGATCAAGGGATGTCTTCGATAACCTTAAGAGGCTTAGATCATGCTTCAACACTCGTTTTGATCAACCAAAAAAGGCAAACATTTGCAGGCACACCGTCTCATGAAGGAGAGGGCTATATCGATGTAAATATCATTCCTGAAATTGCTCTAAATAGAGTTGAAATTCTAAAAGAAGGTGCGACTTCTCTGTATGGCAGTGATGCAGTTGCAGGAGTAATAAATTTCATTACTCACGACGAATTTGAAGGGTTAAGATTCAGTTTATCTCAGCAAGAAACGACCAACTATGACCAAAAAGATGGAGTTTTAGGTTTTATCTATGGGAAAAGATTTACGAATTCAAATCTTGTACTTGCAGCCAATGTAATTAAAAGAAGCGCATTGCCATCGATTGAAATATCAAGAATTGCTGAAAATGGTTTAAGTACTCTTGGAAATACATTTAAGGTTGCTGAGAATGATACTGTTCTTTCCGGTGACTATAGCGGATCCTATTCAGCAGGAGACTGGATTGCTGATCCTAACTGCACAGAGAATGGTGGTGTCATTCAAGGTCCGTTTTGTAAATTTCTTTACGGCACAAGATTCAATATCGTTAACGATGAAGATCATGAAAAGTTTTATCTCAGCTATAAGAAGAAAGCGGACAATCTAAGTCTTAGAATCAATTATATAGATTCAAGAATTGATGTGAATGACAATCCGCAATCACCCTCCTATCCAGCACTGTCATTTATGTCTAGAAAAATTTTACCTGGCCAAGGAGGAAGTCCATTCAATGTGCCAGTGACATGGTATGGAAGACCATTGGGTTCTGCATTCCCCTCCCCCTTATCCCCTAAAAATATTGATCAATATCACCTAAGCGGCTCGGTTAATATTGAATTAGCGAATCAAGCCAGTCTGGAATTCTCGATTACCAAAAGTAAGCATGAAAATTTTCATAATAGACCGGATACAATTAATTCAAGAATGGAAAGCGCTATTGCAGGCAATGGCGGAATGAATGGCAACGAAACATGGAATTTATTCAATCCTCTTCTCAATTCATCAAGCCTCATTGAATATATTAAAGGGTCAGAACAAAGTCTTAAAATTGGTCAACTTACATCCTTCGATGCAATACTGAGAACACAACTGGGCGGAAACAATCTTGCCATTGGACTCCAACTCAATGAAGAGTCGCTCAACGTTTCATACAATGACTTATCTCGAGCAGAATTTGATTCTGATGGAAATCTTATTAAAAGTGCAGATTTACTTTTTTTGGGTGGCGGCAAAGACACGTTTGCGAAACGAGACAAAGAAGCAATATTTTTTGAATTTGAGAAGATACTGTCTGATAGATTAGACATACTTTTCGCATCAAGATTTGAAAAAGTTGATAACCAATCGTCTTTTGATCCTAAGATCACTGTAAATTACAGGCCAATTGAAAACCTATCAATTAGAGGTTCAGTTGGAACATCCTTTTCAACACCATCCATGGCTCAACTATTCAGCTCCGAGATTGCCCTTGGTGGAGTCAGAGATGTGATCAATGGGGTTGAGCAAACCAGCTCTTTATTTGTAAGAGTCATACAACTTGGAAATTCCGATTTAAAACCCGCCTCTTCCACAAACACAAACCTTGGTTTATCTTGGTCAATGAACCGAAATGCATCAATTTCATTGGATTTCTGGAAGATTGATTACAAAGATCGACTGGAACTTGAAGATGCTCAAACAAAAATTTTAGCAAACCCCAGTAGTTCAGCAATTCAAAGAAATGAATACGGCGATATCGTTGCTGTCAATACAACATTCTTCAATGAAGAAAAAACCATCGTAAAAGGCCTTGATCTGTCTCTTGATTACAAAAAAATATTTACCAATGGAAAAATACTTGATGTGGATATTAATGCCACACATTTATTTGAATATTTGACGCCTGAGCATGGTAACGAAGACGAAGGAGAGCATGTCGAGAAGATGGTAAATAGAGTCGGTAGATTCAACTATAATGCGCACATCCATTCTTTGCCACGCTTAAGGCTCAATGCTCTAATGGGACTTAGATCTGAAGATATACGTTACTCAATAAATGCCAGATATTTGGATGGATACGACAATTTAAGACCTCTTCCTGAATCTGCAATTCAAGGAGGCTATACAAAGCAAATAGATTCTTTCTTAGTCTTTGATTTTGGAATAACAAAAGATATTTTAATCAATGATCAGCAAATAACCTTCGGTTTTAATGTCATCAATGCTTTTGATGAATCCGCACCATTGCTCTATGATTCACCGGATTTTAGCTTCGATACAAGACTGCATGATCCCAGAGGAAGATTATTAAATGTCTCTGTGGATTACGAGTTTTAGACTACTTGAAGTGGGGTAATACCTGATCTGCAAAAATTTTTGTCTGATCAACCATCGCTCTCAAACGGGCATCCCTCGGCTCTGCTACAGGCGAGCCCCCCAAAAGATAAACATGATCCAATCCCAGATCGATCAAATCAGATAAACGCTCAATGCATTTCTCAGAAGGGCCAGAAATTGTAAACCAATCAATAAACTCATCATCGATCAATTCAAGATGGGATCCTTTTTCACTCGAGTGATTCTTCATATCGTACTCACTTTTCAATGAGCTAGAGATCTTCTGAAGAGAGCTCGGTAGATGATCAATCGGTGCGTCTTTCATGGCAGTAAAATGTGCGACCAAACCTGCAAGCATTCGTGCCATACTTATTGCTTTTTTCTCATCGGGATCGCAAATGAGATTAATATAAGCTCCAATCTTGATGTCGTCTCTGGCTCTTCCTATTTTTTCCAAATGTTCAAGCGCAGTGCTCATGGCCCAAGAAACTCTCTCATGTGAACTGCCAACAGCAAAAGAAACTTTTTCTGATACTTCGCAAGCCATCTGAATAGTTTTTGGACCTGTACATGCCACATCAATGGGGACTGGCGGTATTAGATTGGGATCGATCCATCGAATAGGAGACTGCATGCTTCCTACATCTATGGATTCGCCCCTAAAATAAGATTGAATGGTTTGAATGCAATTTTTCAATTCTTTTGTTGTGGCTTGTCGCTTACCAATGTGTGCTGCCGAAGAATCGCCCCTTCCTATTCCGCAAATCGCTCTTCCATCGGATTCTTCTTGCAAACTTGCCATTGCAGACGCAGTAACAGCCGTTGCTCTTGTCACTGGATGGGTCACTCCTGTTCCAAGCTTAATTCTTTTGGTGTGATGAGCCATTAAAGATAATTGCCCGTAAGGATCCGCTGATAAGTTCTGTGTATCTGGGCAAAGTATTGAATCAAAACCCATCTCCTCAATTCTCGTTGCCATCTCAGCTGAGCACTTTGGAACGGGTTCCATCACTACTCCGATTTCAGTCATTTAATTCTCCATGATTATTTGCTTCCAGTTCTTTGGATGTCATCAAACTCAGAGAGAGTGCGTGCAGATCTCCTTTTAACTCATCGCCGAGGATGCCATAAACCAATTGGTGTCTTTGAATGGGGTTTAGATCAATAAAATCATCGCTGACAATTTCAACCCAGATATGCATCATCCCTTCTTTATGAGCAGTGTGTCCTTTATGCATGTGTCCCTGATCTTCAATGCTTAATGAGACAGCATTGATTTTACTCTCTAGACGTTCCTTGATGATGTTTATTCTTTTATCCATATTTGAAGAATGAATTTGTGACTTGAAATCATTTTATAATAAGATCATTAGATATAATATTCACAATCCAATATTTCTATTAATCAAATGCAAAAAATTGACGTAAATAAAATAACAAATTCTTCAAATCCAATTGACCGAAAAGACGAACTGGAAAGATTCAAAAATGCATTGATCAAGGATAGCTTCTGTCTCTTAGTCAATCACACCATATCAAAGGAATTGATTGATAAGGCATATGATCAGTCGAAGCTTTTTCATGATATGGATGATTCTGATGACAGAAAACAAGCGGCACATTACAGGTTTGCAGAATCAGGAAGGGGTTGGTCGCCTTGTGGAGAAGAGCCGGCATATTCTGCAGGCACTAAGGCCACATGCTCTGCCTTTGATATGTGTTATGAAGTTGAAGAATTAGACAAAGAATACGGAAACTTTGGTCCCAATCTATGGCCTCCAGAAATGCCTGATTTCCAAGAGACTATTTACGATTATTTCTTGGCTTGTTCAAAACTGGAAAAAGTCATAGGATCGAGCATGGAAGAAATCCTTGATCTTGAAAAGGGCTTCATCACATCACGGATGACCGAAAAATCACCCTCCACTATGAGGCTTATTTTTTATCCCGAGATTAAAGAAGATCCTGAAGAAAATCTCTTTGGCATCAGTGCACATACAGACTATGAGATTTTTACTCTACTCACACAATCAGAAAAGGGTTCAGAACTTAAAAATCCAGACGGCGAATGGACATATGTTGATTCGAATCGTTACGAAATAATACTCATGATCGGTGATATGACCGAAGTCATCTCCAATGGATTGATTAAAGCAACCCCGCATAGGGTTCCACCCACAAAATGGGAACGCTATTCGATTACTAGATTTTGTGCAATTGATGGCCACCACATCGTTGAGCCGCTTGAACAATTCATTGATCCAAAAGTTGGTCCTAAATATGAACCAATTTCACAGCAAAAAAACATCAGGGATGGACTTGCAGAGGCAACAGCAAATAGTGATGCGATGAATGATATTTGATTTCTAGCCAAAGAATGTCAGTTTTGCAAAGGGTGTGATCCATGAAATCTTCAATACCATACAACAAATGATGTAAACAGTGAGAATAAGCGCAAGATTTCCTCTGATTGCACCGCTAACCATACCATGCTTTGGATCATCTGAATTTCTATTCCGACCGTATCGAATCATGTCAGGTGTAATGCTGATTGCTGCCATCAACCAAAAAGCCAAATAGGCATTCCAAGCCCAAGGAGCACCATGCAGACCTCCCCATGATTCAATCAACATTAAACCAGAAATAGGGATAATGATTGATGTGGTCAGAGTGACACTCATGGCAAGCTTTCTTAGGAATCCTCTTGCCCATATTCCAGCTTCTTTCGACTGATTGAATCGAATTTGCATTGCCCAGATATTCGAGAAAAAAGTATGTCCAAAGAAAAGAAAAGCTGCAAACTCATGGATAAATAAAATCAATAGATAGTTGATACCCAAATCGCTTAATCTTGCACCAAAGAGTGGTAAAGCAGAAACAACTGTGATGATTACGAATACGCCATACCAAATAAATCTATTTGGATCATTATTTGATGTTTCTGTGTTCATATATGGAAAATAAGTAGTTCTTCTCATTACAATTAACTATTTTTCTCAATTAAGATCAACTGCAAATTTCTTTAAATCTTCCAATCGACAGTGTTCGAGAGCACCTTTATGTGTTGATGAGAGCAAAACTTTAGGCGCTGCATTCGCCTCAAAAGCTTGTTGCCATCTTGGTGCACAAAGACACCATTGATCCCCTTCACTAAGCCCTTCAAAACCAGCTTCAGGCATAGGTGTGGATAGATCATTGCCCACAGATGCACTGAAAGCCAAGAACTCAGAAGTCATGATGCTGCAAACGGTATGGCTGCCGGCATCTTGATCGGATGTATCGCAGCAACCATTTCTGAAAAAACCAGTTAAAGGATTGAGATTGCAATCACTCAATGGTTCACCGAAAACATTTAAAGACTCGTCCATTGATTACCTCTTTTGCACCATCGTAATTCCATCACCGACTGGAATCATGGTTATGTTTACACGTTGGTCAGTATGCAATGATTGATTCAGTTCTCTTATTGCAATTGTATTTGCCTCTTTATTATGAGGATCAGCTACATCCCCACTCCACAAAACATTATCAAATAAAATGATCCCGTCTTTACTCAAAAGCCGAAGGCAGAGCTCATAATAAGCATGATAATTTTTTTTGTCAGCATCAATGAAAATCATATCAAAAGATTCTAAATTGTCCTCGATTGAACACAGGTGGTTGAGTGAATCCATGGCAGAATCAAGCATAAGCTCAATCATGTGATCTACTTTTGCTAATTTCCAATATTTTTCAGCAACCTGTGTCATGACTGAGTCACAATCTAAGGTGATGAGACGACCATTATTCATAGCCAAAGCACAAACCAGTGCGCTGTAACCCGTATACGTGCCTATCTCAAGGATATTTTTCGCACTAATTGCTCTAACCATGAATGCCATAAACTGACCTTGATCGGGAGATATCTGCATTTGTGATCCCGAAAGATTTAATGTCTCATCTCTGAGTTTCTTCAAAACCTCATGCTCTCTCAGAGAAACATTGAGTAAGTATTCATAGAGATGATCATTAAGTTGAATGGTGCTTTTGCTCAATGTTCTTCCTTACAGAGTGAAGTATAAGATTATCAAAAGTAATAGAAAAAAAACAAGGGATAAGCTTGAAGACACAATCCAATACTTTCTTATCTTTCTTTTCATAGTTTAGTGGTGGGCCGTGTAGGATTTGAACCTACGACCAACTGGTTAAAAGCCAGCTGCTCTACCAACTGAGCTAACGGCCCATGGCAATTCAAAAAATGCACGTGAATGATAACCTAGGTGATAAAAATAAAACAGAGATTCTTTTTAATTTTGACAGCAGTTTTACTGCCCAATTTTATTTAATCTTTCGCCTGCAAGGCTGGATGCAGAAGAATTAGGAAATTCTCTGATAACTCTTTGAAATATGGCTTTAGCCGTTTTCAGATCGCCCAGTTCTTGATGAGAAAAACCAGACTTGAGGATGGACTCCATCATCTTTTCTGAATCTGGATACTGATCAATGATCTGATTAAATATTTCTAAAGCTTCACTGAATTTAGCCTGAGCATAAAGTGATTCTGCAAGCCAAAATTTTGCATCATCGGTATAAGTCGCTTGAGGAAATGATTCTATGTAATCTCTCAATGCAACTTCAGCAGAAACATAATCGCCTTTTCTTAGTAATTCAAAGGATGATTCAAAATCTTCTTTGGCATTCTGTGAACGACTTGATTTTACTTTTTTCTCTGATTCTTCTTTTGTTATGAGCGATTCATTTTCAATGTTCTTTATGCTCATTTGACTTAATTCTTCTTTCAGCTGATTGACCTCCTCTTCGAGAACATTGACCCTGCTTTCAATACCTTGGTTATGCACTTCGATGGAATCATTCAGTTGTGACTCATATGCTCCACATCCCAATAAATGAGCGAGGATTATGATAAATGGGAAGCGCTTAAGCTTCATGGGGTCCTTCTTATGCTGAAAAAGATCATGATCACAAGCGTAACAAACAAAAGTGGGATATAAGCAACAATTTCAGGGTTGATATCAAAAATCTGTGAAGACTCTAGGATTGCATTTTGACTAATAAAATAGGCCAAACCTATGATCATCCCAATTAAAATTCTAAAACCCGATCCTCTCTTTCTCTGTGAGCCAACTGACATCTGCAATGCTAAGAGTGCAAGTATCGGTATAATCAGAAACGATGCCAGCCGACTATGGTATACAGTGATATAGGCTTTGGTATCGAGTTGATTATCTTCTAGGTAATCAATGAATCTAGAAAGCTCAATAACATTTAACTCATCGGAATCTGTGACACTCAAACTAACGAGATCTCGATCCAATTTGGTTTTCTCGATCTGATACCTTGAGAAATTAGAACTGACTCCACTTTCTGAAAAAAGAGTTTCCGAAAGATTGCTGAGTATCCATTGATTATAATCATCAATACCAGCAGACGATGCCAAAGAAATTTTCTTGATTTCAAAATCCTCTTTAATCTCAAATATTGTAACCTCTCCAAAACTATTGTTTTCTTTTACAAAATTGATGTTTATGATTTTTTGCTCATCAATTACCCAAAATCCTCCAGTATCACCAAGTGTTTCGATATTGAATTTATTTTTTGTCCTGAATTGATCTGCATATCTTTCCAGTGGAGATGAAATATATTCACCAGATCCACCGAAGATCATTGCCAATAAGATGCCTGAGAAAAAGACAGATAAGGAGAGCCTAAGGAATGAAAATCCAGATGACATAAGCACAATAAGCTCACTGTTTTTTCCAAGATTACCAAGAGCAACCAGTGATCCGATCAATACAATGATTGGAATGAATTTCATCAATGAGCTTGGTAACTTCATTAGAGAATATTGAATTGCCTCATAAACACCATATGAACCAAGACCGATGTCATCACTCTGGCTGACAAAATCAACAAAGAGTGACAATGAGGCAAATACAAAACCAACAATCAAGGTTGCCTTGAAGATTGCTCTAAAAATATATAAATCAATGATGCTCATCGACCAACCCTTGAAAGTCTGCTCTTGGAAAACAAATAGACGGCCAAGAATGCAGCAAAACATCCGTGTACCCACCACATTCCCAGTTGCATAGGGCTATCGCCCTGCTCAAACCAAACTTTTGCAGCACCAAGCAAGTTCACATAAACAAGATAGATCAGTACGCCAATAACCAATCCGCCATACTGTCCTTCTCTGGGCGATGACTTGCTCAATGGCACGGCTAAAAGCACTAGAATAATTAAAGCTATTGGTGGCGATAACCTCCATTGCAGTTCAGATTTCGAGAGGATAGAGTCATTTAAAATGAGTTCATTAAAACTTTTGGTCTCAAAACCTTCATCGCTTTCACCATTTGTGTCGAAAAAAAGAGGCAATTTGTGCTCATTAAATCTCAGTACACGGAATTCATTTGTCCCAGGTTCTCCTTCATACCTCTGCCCATTGAAGAATACAAGGCGGTTTGCATCATTATCCAGTGATTGAATTTCAGCATATTCAGAGGTAATGACACTGATTTTATTGTTCGTCTTTTTTTGGAGAAAGACTTTTATGAATCGATTTTGTTCCGACTGACCTTGAGCATAGAAAACAGATCCGTCTTTTAAATTCACAAACCTACCTGGCTCAAAAAACTCGATCCCTACAGAACGCATCGCTGCCTCTTCATTCAATAATATGCTCTGTTTTGCATTGGGTGATATGACGATTGAGATAAATGCTAGTAAACCAATCAACACAATGAGCGGGAAAAGAAATATTCTATATATAAATCCAGTGCCCTTCCCTGCCACTTGTATTGCTGTCATTTCATGATCTCTATAGAAACGACCAATCACGATGATTACGGATAAAAAGGTGCTTAAAGGAAGCAGTATGACCAAATATTCAATGGATGACAGTGCAATAATCGGAAGTAAAGATGATGAAAGAATATCACCAGAAGCAATGTCGCTGATGACACCGGCAAACTTATTCGTGATCAGCACAATCAATAATATAAGAGTTACGCCCAGCCAGGTTGTAAAAATCTCTCTTAATATGTATTGACTAATAATTTTATTCACATTGAATACTCTATAAAAAATACAATAGGTCCGTATTTATTAGTTTTAATGACCATATCATTACACTACAATTATGGTCTACTAATTAGTTTGGATAGTCTAGATACTATAAGACAGTCACCGAATAAATCAGAGGGATTAAAAAATGAAATTTGCTACGAATAAAAAAATAATCAATGAGATCAAAACGGATTGTTTGATGATTTCTGTATTTAATGATGGAAAACTCAGGGGAGCCGCAAAGCTTGTCAATAATGCAAATGGAAAATTGATCGATGATTTCATCAAAAATAAGGACATTCAAGGAAAAATTGGTCAAACAAGAATCATTCCGGTGACGGGTAAATCATATAAAAGAATTGTTTTAGTTGGTTGTGGAAAGTTTGAAGATTTTTCACAAAAGAATTACCGAAAAGCTATTGCATCAGCACTGAGTAAAATTTCTCAAACCAATCATAAGAGTGTTGTCAGCTTGGTTCATGATGGAGCTGAAAAAATTGATAATCCAAATAAAGCATATCGACTATCGAGAGTTTTAGCAGAGTCATGGCATTCCATAAGCTACCAATACACCACTACAAAAAAAAGCAATCTTAGAAAGCTTGATCTCAGAAAGATTGAGATTGGGACAAATGGAAAAAAAGTCATAAAAGACCTTAAGACAGGATTAGAGCATGGTGATGCTATCGGAAAGGCAACAAAGTTGGTGAGACATCTGGGAGATCTACCTGCAAATATTTGCACACCGACCTATCTCGTATCTGTCGCCCGTAAAATAATGAATAAAAATAAGTCTGCCACGTTAAAAGTACTCAATGAAGCCCAAATGAAAAAGCTGAAAATGAATTCACTATTATCGGTTACAGCTGGCGCTTCAGAGCCTGCAAAAATGATAGTTGCTGAGTTCAATAATGGATCTAAAAGTCAAAAACCAATCGTTGTAGTCGGCAAAGGAATCACTTTTGATACTGGAGGTATTTCGCTTAAGCCTTCAAATAAAATGGATGAAATGAAATATGATATGTGTGGAGCATCAACCACGATTGGTCTAATGCAAATGGTCACAGAGCTTAATCTTCCAATAAATGCGGTATTCGTCGTGCCTGCATGTGAAAATGTCCCCAGTAGCACAGCAACATTACCCGGTGACGTTGTTACATCAATGTCCGGAACCACCATAGAAGTCTTGAATACTGATGCGGAAGGAAGATTGATTTTAGCTGACGCACTCACTTATGCTCAGAGGTATAAGCCTAAATTAATGATTGATATGGCAACACTGACAGGTGCATGTGTCGTTGCACTGGGAGCTCATCACTCAGGATTGATGAGTAATTCTGATCAGTTGGCCGATCAATTATTTCAATGCGGTCAGTCGACTGATGATGTGACATGGAGGCTTCCTCTTACCGAAGATTATGCCAATCAAATAGTCAGTAATTTTGCTGATGTTGCTAATATCAGTACGCGTGGATCAGGAGCTGGCACAATCACAGCGGGCTGCTTTCTACAGAAGTTTGTTGGTGATTATGATTGGGCTCACATTGATATTGCTGGTGTTGCTTGGGCTGAAGGTGCCAATAAGGGAGCAACAGGAAGACCAATGGGCTTAATGTCAGAATTTCTGATCAACGAATCAAAAACATAATCATTTAATCAATGAAAGATATCGAAGTCACTTTTCATCACTTTGAAAACGATGATGAAAAAGAAAGAATGAATTATGTCTATCGATTGATTGAAAAAGGCTATAAACAAAGATTTGGAATAATCTACATCCATGCCTCTAATGAAGAACAAGCAGAACTCATCGATGGTCAGCTTTGGACCTTTCGGCAAGAGAGTTTTATTCCCCATTCAATGCTTAAAAATAAAAATGATAATGCACCAATATCTATCGGCTGTGAAACACTGCCTGATATGCACCTTGATGTCATAATTAATCTTTCCGATCAAGCTGAAGACCCTACATTGGAACCCAAAAAAATTCATGAGATTGTTCCCGCTTCAGAAGATAAGAAAAGCTTGGCAAGAGTTAAGTGGAAAACATATAAAGGATTAAACTACAGAATTAAATCTCATAAGGTGAATTGAGTTGGACAAAAGGTATAACCCAAAAGAAATAGAATCCAGGATTTATACTTCTTGGGAAGACTCTGGTTACTTCTCACCGTCAAAATCGGGTGATCCTTTCTGTATTGTAATTCCTCCACCCAATGTGACTGGAACTTTGCACATGGGTCATGCTTTTCAAGACACGATAATGGATATCATCATTCGATACGAACGCATGAAAGGCAAAAATACTTTATGGCAAGTGGGCACAGATCATGCTGGAATTGCGACACAAATGGTTGTGGAAAGACAATTGGAAAAAAATGGTACATCAAGACAAGAGCTTGGTAGAGAAGCATTTGAGCAAGAAGTCTGGAAATGGAAGGAAGAGTCTGGGAGCACTATAACAAAACAGATGAAAAGATTGGGCGCCTCAACAGATTGGTCAAAAGAAAAGTTCACAATGGATGAGAATCTCATTAAGGGTGTGACAAAAGTATTCGTTCAATTGTTTGAAGAAGGATTGATTTATAGAGGCAACAGACTGATCAATTGGGATCCAGTTTTACAAACCGCACTTTCAGATCTTGAGGTGGTCACCTCAGATGAGAGAGGCTCCTTATGGCATATGAAATATCCATTGGATGGCAAAGAGGGTCATGTTGTTGTGGCAACAACAAGGCCGGAGACGATGCTGGGAGACACTGCTGTAGCCGTTCATCCAAAAGATGATCGCTACAAACATCTAATCGGTGAAAATATCATTCTTCCACTGACAGAAAGAAAGATTCCAATTATTGCCGATGAGTATGTCGATCGAGATTTTGGGACCGGGTGTTTAAAAATTACACCTGCTCATGATTTCAATGATTTTGAGATTGGCACCAAACACGGTCTCGAAATCATCAGTGTTTTGGATCAAGCTGCCAAAATTAAATGCTCCTCGCCCTCCAAATATGAAGGCCTTGATCGTTTTGAAGCGAGAAGAAAGATAGTGGAAGATCTTCAGGCACTGGACCTGATCCAAGATATTGAGGATTATTCGCTCACCGTTCCAAGGGGTGACAGAAGCGGTGCAATTCTAGAGCCACTGATTACGAATCAATGGTTCTTAAGAATGGAATCGCTTGCAAAGCCTGCCATAGAAGTGGTGAAAAGTGGCGAGTTAAAGTTTGTACCTGAGAATTGGTCTAAAACATACTTTGAATGGCTAGAAAATATCCAAGATTGGTGTATTTCTAGGCAACTGTGGTGGGGTCATCGGATTCCAGCATGGTATGACAGCGAAGGGAATGTCTTTGTGGGTGAGAGTGAATCAGAAATACGAAAGAAAAATAATATCGATGCATCCATAGTCCTCACTCAAGACGAGGACGTTCTCGATACATGGTTTTCTTCCGCGCTATGGCCTTTTTCTAGTCTTGGATGGCCCGATGATACGTATGACTTAAAAACATTTTACCCAACCAATGTGTTGGTTACGGGCTTTGATATTATTTTCTTCTGGGTGGCAAGAATGGTGATGATGAGCCTAAAGTTCATGGATGAAATCCCATTTAAAGAAATATATATTCATGGCTTGATCAAGGACAAGAATGGTCAAAAAATGTCTAAATCGAAAGGAAACATACTAGATCCAATCGATTTGATTGACGGCATCAGTCTTGATGAACTCCTTGAAAAGCGAGTGCAAGGCCTTATGCAACCTGAAATGGAAAATAGAATAATCAATGAAACAAAAAAGGAGTTTCCAAATGGTATTCCTGATTTTGGAACAGATGCACTTCGTTTCAATTTTGCAATTCAAGCATCAACGGGAAGAGATATTCGACTTGATTTAAACAGAGTTGAAGGATATCGGAATTTTTGCAATAAAATATGGAATGCCTCTCGATTCATAAGAATGAATACCAATGACTTTGAGCTGCTGGATACAAATGTTTCAAAGGGTCATCCAATCGATCAATGGATTCAATCAAGGTTTAGACAAACAATCGAAGAAGTGGAAAGGCAATACGGACAATACCGTTTTGATCTTGCAGCAACAGCAATGTATGAATTTGTCTGGAATGATTTTTGCGATTGGTATATTGAATTGTCAAAAACTCTTATCAATGATCCAGATATATCGGAATCAGAAAAAGATTACACAAAAAACAATCTTATACTGATGCTGGATTCCATTCTAAGAATGCTTCATCCCACGATTCCATTCATCACTGAAGAAATCTGGCAATCAATGAATGAAGAAAATGCTAAACGCAGCATTATGAAATCTTCGTTCCCCTCTTCCAATGATTGGTCAGCCGATGAAGCTGGTGCTAGAAAATCTGAGTGGCTTAAGGATTTTGTATCCTCGGTGCGTCAAATCAGATCAGAGATGAATATTCCACCAAAACAGTCTATTTCAATCATTATTCAAGATGCTTCAAGCTCGGATCATGAAAAACTAGACACGCTTGGCTCATTCATTCGTAATCTAGGATCGGTTGAATCAATCACACACAAAGAAAGCTCGGATGACTTGCCAAAATCAGCCATTGCCTTGTTGGGCGAAATGAAGGTGTTTATCCCATTGGCAGGTTTAGTGGATATTGAAGAAGAAAAGAGTCGACTGGAAAAGAAACTGTCTAAACTCAATAAAGAGCTCGAATCGGTTGAAAACAGACTTTCCAACGATGCTTTTATTGAAAAAGCTCCAATCGAGGTGGTTGATGATCTAAAAGCAAAGTTTAAAGGATTGGTATCCGATCAATCTAGAATCGAAGAACAAATTAAATTACTGTGATTTCTCGTGATTCGGCACCATCCATAGCAACAATAATCCAGGAATAAATAAAATGAGCAAACCCAGAATGCCCGCTCTCGGCGTATTAAAAATCATGGATATCCAAGCAAGCAGAGCCGGTCCTGCAACCACTGCTGATTTACCCACCAAGTTATAAAAACCAAAAAACTGGGCTTCTTTGTTCTTAGGAATAATGCTACTGAAGTAGGCACGACTGACTGCCTGTATGCCTCCCATAACCAGACCAACGACAATGGCCATAATATAAAATTCTGTGGCAGTTGTGATTCGACTCGCAAATACTGAAATCAGGATATAGATTAAAATACCGATACTGAGTATTTTCTTGAAACCAATCCTTTCTGCAAAGTAGCCAAAAATAAGAGTGGACGGAAAACCGACAAATTGAGTCAATATCAAAGCAGTGATCATGGATGAAGTCTCCAACCCAATGTCGGAGCCATAAGCAGTGGCCATCCTGACAATTGTGTCAATCCCATCCATATAAAACCAATATGCCAAGAGAAAAATAGCCACATTCTTATACTTTTTGACTTCAATCAAAGTTTGATACACATCACTAAACGATTGCGATATTGCTTGAAGAAATGGAGGATCATTATGCTCCGAAACGGATTCTTTGACATTCCGAACAAGCGGGATGCTAAATAATGCCCACCAAACGGCAACCATTAAAAATGACAGCAATACTGCATTGGATTGCGTTTCTATTCCAAAATAATTGGGATTCAAAAACATAATAACATTAACTAGAAAGAGTAATCCGCCACCCAAATAGCCCAATGAATATCCCAAAGCTGAAACACGATTCCTAGTCTCATTAGTGGAAACTGAGACGATCAATGAATCATAAAACACGTTTCCTCCTGAAAACCCAACAGCCGCAAGAGCATAAAATAATGCTGCAAGCATCCAATCACCTTGAGGAATAAAATAAAAAGATGCGGTACAAAAAACACCCAGACTTGCAAAAGAGATTAATAGTTTCTTCCTTTTGGTGCCAATATCAGCGTATGCGCCCAATATTGGTGCCAATAGAACTACGATTAAACCGGATAGGGAATTGGCATATCCAACCATTGCAGTACTTTCCAGATCTGATAAATCACTTGCCCAATAAGACTTAAAGAATATTGGAAAAAAACCTGCCATCACTGTAGTGGCAAATGCTGAATTTGCCCAATCATAGAAAGCCCAAGAGATCGCATCTCTTTTATAGTTTTTAAGAATCATCTTTGAGAAAGTCATTCACCAATTGTAAATCTTCCCATACTTTTTTCTTTTTTGACGGGCTTCTTAAAAGATATGCGGGATGATAAATAATCAATGTGGGGATTTCACTGGGTCCAAAACCATGTATCTTGCCTCTGAGTTTGCCCATCGGTAAATCGGTACCGAGTAATGAATGAGCCGCAATTCTTCCGACTGCAACTATGATCTTCGGATTGACCAATTCGATTTGCTTCTCTAGATACGAAAAACATTGTTTCACCTCTTCAGGCTTAGGATCGCGATTATCTGGTGGTCTGCATTTTAGAATATTGGCAATAAAAACATCCTCTCTTGATAATCCCATGGAAAAGATAACCTCGGTCAATAAACGCCCTGCCCTACCAATGAATGGCTTTCCTTCTAGATCCTCGTCTTTACCGGGTGCCTCGCCGATAAAAAACCAATCTGAATTCCTGTTTCCATCTCCAAAGACTGTATTATTGCGCCCTTTATGAAGAGAGCATTTTTTGCAATTGGATACCTGTGATTCAATCATTGGCCATTCACTCTGTTGAATCGAGTCAGGATTTACTGATGCCTCTCTTAATTGATAAGCATCAATCCCTAATGATTGAAACGTTTTTAATCTCGAAGACATGGTCTAATCCGAGAGGTTGCTTTCTTTCTTTTTAGCTGAATTCCTGAAAACTCCTATCAATGCAGCAACTAAACCGGAGATTAGATAGGCGATTGATAAGACACTGAGAACATTTGGAGCATCAATGATTATTAAGATAAAAATAAGTGGAATCAATAACGCACCATTGAATGGCATTCTATTCAACGTTCTTAAATCCTTGAAGCTGTTGTATTCAACTTTTGAAACCATAAGTATGGCTGCGGTCATAAAAAAGAGTGAAATGATAATCAGAGCAGTAAAATCATTAAATGAATGAATGACACACTGCCAAAGCATTACGGTTACTAACGTTGCGGAGGCAGGAGAAGGCAATCCTATAAAATAATTCTCTGATTTGAGAACGAGATGATTATTGAATCGAGCAAGTCTCAATGCGGTTGTAGCAATATAGAAAAATGACAGCAGCCATAAAAACCTAACATTGATTACATCGATGAAGTTATTTGTCGCCCAAGAATAAAAAAGTATCGATGGCGCGACACCGAATGAAATGAGATCGCAAAGACTGTCGTAGTCTTTGCCAAAATCAGAAACAGCATTTGCGGCTCTCGCCACCTTCCCATCTAGTCCGTCTAAGAAAACAGCAACAATGATGGATATGACTGCCAACTCATATTTCCCATCCATCGAAGAAAAGATTGAAAAACAACCCGCAAATAAATTTGCTGATGTGAACAAATTGGGCAAAATGAATATCCCTTTTTTTAAGTTTACCTTTTCTCGATTTTTTTCTTTTCTCAAAGCCATCGCAACATTATAAATAAATCATGGGGCATGTAAAAATTGGATTTCTAGATTATGCAAACAATATATCCGATGATTTGATGCATTTAGTTGGGTTTTTACTTACTATTTCAATATGAAATTATCGAATTATCCCCTTCGAACACTCAAAGATGCACCATCCGATGCAGAATTGATTTCGCATCAACTTATGTTGAGGTCTGGACTTATAAAGAAATTGGCCTCTGGAATATTTACTTGGATGCCTTTTGGCCTAAAAGTTTTAAGAAAAATTGAGCAGACCGTAAGAAACGAAATGGATGAATCGGGTGCGCTTGAAGTGCTGATGCCGACCATTCAACCTTCTGAGCTGTGGCAGGAAACTCAAAGGTGGGATGACTATGGAAATCTATTGCTGCAAATTCATGATCGTCATGATCGTCTATTTTGCTACGGTCCAACACATGAAGAGGTCATTACAGACATACTGAGAAAAAGCATAAAAAGCTATAAACAATTGCCTGCAAATTTCTATCAGATTCAAACTAAATTTAGGGATGAAATCAGACCTCGTTTCGGTGTAATGAGGGCCAGAGAGTTTTTAATGAAGGACGCTTACTCATTTCACTTAAACCAAGAATCTCTTGAGGAAGAATATGAAAAGATGAGTCAAACCTATGAAAGCATCTTTAGAAAATTAGAGCTGAACTTCAGAAAAGTAAAAGCAACTAGCGGAGAAATTGGCGGCTCAATATCTCATGAGTTTCATGTCATCGCAGAGTCTGGTGAAGATGAAATCGCTTTTTGTGATGGTGAAAACTTTGCTGCCAATGTTGAAACATTGGATGGAAAGAATGCTCCAAATGGTGGAGAGCTAACTTATGCACGAGGAATTGAAGTGGGACATATTTTTCAGTTGGGTGATAAATACAGCCAATCGATGAAGCTTGAAGTCTTGGATTCCAATGGGAAGAATGTCAATCCTTATATGGGCTGCTATGGTATTGGAATCTCAAGAATTGTTGCTGCAGCAATTGAGCAAAACCATGATGATAAAGGAATCATTTGGCCAAAAGCCATTTCGCCTTTTGCAATATCAATCATTGTTCTAAATGATAAGAATGATTCCACTGTAATGGATCATGCCATAAAAATTTATCAAGAGCTCAGAGCAGACGGCATTGAAGTCATGATCGATGATCGAGACGAGAGAGCGGGAGTTAAATTTGCAGATGCGGACTTAATGGGTATACCCACAAATGTGATTGTCGGCAAAAGAGGTATCGAGCAAAATAAACTTGAAATCACCTCAAGAAGAACGGGTGAGACAACAGAAGTCAAAATAAATGAGATCGTTTCCCATCTCAAGGGGTGATTAGTCTTTTTCTTCCTGATTTGACGATTTTGAAATGGCCCATTCAATGAACTCAATTGCTTCTTTCTGGGCCCTTAATGCATCCTGTCTGGCAGGCTCATAGAGATTCACTTCCATCCTTCGTTCAGCCCTAGATAAGAGGCGTTCTGCCTCCAGAATCTTCTCGGATTGCTCAGCATTAGAATTCATTCCCTTTGCTGCTGCAATGGTTTGCCTTGCGTTGCTCATCTCTTGCAACGGCGGCAATGTTGCACATGCACTGAGTGCAAATAGTACGATGATAAATATTAAATAATTCTTCATTTCAATGGTTTCATTAACAATTCAAAGAATATCAATCTAATCATGTAACGTCCATATGATAATCAGAGGGTGGTTCAGCCAATCTTCAATACTGACTTGA
>ERZ802830.1136-NODE-1136-length-25823-cov-11.7745_pt1 | contig 25823 bp, 49 predicted proteins | sample MGYA00345654_ERZ802830 | MGnify/ENA primary metagenome ERZ802830 (study PRJEB30503, sample SAMEA104212375) | marine metagenome | biome: Westerlies Biome; feature: [SRF] surface water layer (ENVO:00010504) within the epipelagic zone...; material: water...
TCGATTATCATCACCACAAATTCAATACAGGTGGTTTAACTGAACAAGAGGCACTTGAATTGGCAATCTCTACATGGCCAAAAGGTATCAAACCAATTGTTCATTATTCAGAATCAAAAGCATTACACGAAGGTAATGAAAAACTAAAACCACAAGCTCACTCTGATTACATCAATGATTTACCCGATTTATATGGTAACGATGTAGATGTGATGGTTGAGGCTAAGGCAAAAGAATTATCTATACTACCATTTATTAATTCTAATAAGTGTGAGTATAGTGGATTATTAAACACATCAAGTTATGAATAAACTAAAACAACACTTACAAAGATATATAGGTTGGTACTTTTTAGTAGCATCACTTGCACTTATCATAGGGGGAGAATACTTCACAGGATTTCTAATAGGATTAATAACACTCTTAAAAATACCACCATTTGATTGGGTTGGTAGAGCTATGGATTGGTCAGCTGGAATAGGAGTTTATTGGGGATTGAAACTGAGGAGTTGGAAAGAAAAACAAAATAAACCAATTCAAGTGGTAGTAACAATAGTTGCTATAATTCTAATATTATTAATATGGTGGTTTATGCCAGAATGTGAATTGTGTTAAGAAAAATTTACATATGGTTAAGAGTATTCTTTATTAGGATACCAAAAGAAATAAAGTACAAATTTCAAGAGATGTACGATATGGAAAATTTTAGATAAATGGAAGGTAAAGAAACAACGGTAGCATATCTACCAAAAGGATGTCGAAAGGTTAGGGTAGAGAAGTTCCCCTACCACGTCGATAGGATTATTAACGCTAGAGCTAGAAAACCTATTATACCAAATGATGCACAGATTTTGGACATCGGTATAGGTGATTCGTTTGAAGCTAAGTATAAAAAGAAATATAAGGTATGAAAAGAGATTACAGTAAACCAGTCGCATGGCTAATTATATTAATTATAACGTATGTGATATGGAGTAATATATTTAAACTAATTTTTTAACTATGGATATAAACTTAATTATGGGCTATTTTGTAATGGGTATGTGTTGGGTAATGATATTAGAGTATCTATCTACATTAGGACAAGAGAATGAAACCTACGGAGATAGGGTAGAATCTTGGACAATGTTAGAAAGGATATGGAATATAATCATATGGCCAATCACCCTTATGATGATGGCTCGAAAATTTTATGAACACTTTAATAATAACGATGGGAATAATTAAAAGAAAACGATTAAAGATTAAAGAACAACAACGTATGTTCAAAGGAGAGGATACTACATTCTATGAGTTAATAGAAGGTAATGAATCAAAGGGATTATACATTAGTAGGGATAAGTGTGAAGAAGCTCTAAAAAAATTACGAGCCCTTAACTACGGAACTAAGATAAGTAACTCAAAAAAGAGTGGAGTGGATAGAGGGCATTATGCCGCTCACAAATTATTCACTTCGGAGTTACAATTTTAAACCAAGCTCGGTACAAAGGCATTCCACTTCCTTCTCAGCTTGATATAGTTCAGATAGAGTAAAGAGGTCGGTATCTTGGTAAACCTTATTACCTTCAGTATATACAATAACACAATCCTTCAACGATTGGATACTTCTAACAGTATGTACAGAGAAATCTCCGATGTATATCAAAGCGGTACTATTGTTTACTCTATCGTATCGTTGTTGTAAGTTTAACATAAATTAAAAATATAAATATATATAAGTATGGAATTAGAGTGGAGTGTACTAAGTAACCAACTAATAGAAGCAAGTTTAGCTGGAAGTGGAGTAGTATTATCTACTATGGTACTATATTTAATTGCTGGAAGAATCTGGCGCTGAAGAACTATCAATAGAAAAGAAATAAAAAAAATTTTAAAATTCGACTCGATGAACGATAAAATGATGAATGATTTAGTTTACCTTAAATGTAAAAAGATGATTAGTGAATCTTATGTACAACACGTAGTTGGTTGTAGGAATTACATCGAATTATATTATAAGAGATTTAATGATAAAAAAAGATATGACACCCTTATCTCAATTTGGAGAAAACACTTCCGTTAGTTGTCTGCTATCGTACTGTCATACTTTCGGTGTCTATGTTTTTTGCTGTCTGTCTTGTCTGTCTGCTATTATAACTATTAGATAAAAACAAAAACGAATGAAAAACTTTTCAACAATTTATTAACAATGGAGAAAAAAAGATTATTTGCCTTTGGGTGTTCACATACAAACTATTTGTGGCCGAGTTGGGCTAATATATTATCCTTATCTTTTGATGATTTCTATAATTTCGGATTAGCTGGTACTGGTGATTTTAGAATCCTTAATCAAATCCAACGAGCTAATGAAAGGTTTAAGTTTGGTAAAAATGATTATATTGGAATCGCATTGAGTTGTAATCACCGATATGATACTATAGAACGAAGTGGTAGTAGATGGATTGGTTTGGGAAGTATGTATGATGAAAAATACCACAAAGTTAAATTTCTAAGAGAACTAAATGATGTTGGTGGATACGAAAATAAACTAACCGTAATCAAAGCTATAAAACAATTATTAGATAGTACAGAAACCAATTATAAAATATTTAACTCATTTCAAGTGGGTGTACATCACCATACCGATTCGAATACCATTAATAGGGTTAGCAAAGATGGTGAAAGTTCGATGCAGAAAATTTGCGATGAGATTACAACTTTATGTGGTACTAATAAAACACTATATGATTATTCATATTCATGGGGAAGAAGAGGTTCGTATAAAATAGATGGTATAACGGATGGGCATTATAATATACCGATTCATTTAGATTTGGTAAAGGGAGAGTTTAGTGATTGGTATAATAGTAAACATGATAGTGTGGTTATGGATTGGCATAAGCTTATGCCCAAAGATTTATATTCTGTACAAAAGATGTTTTACTGGTTAAGGTATAAACAATACGAAATGATTGGAAATGAACTTCGTAATACTGAATACGATGGTAATGAAACTCTAATATGATTTGGGAAGGTAAAGAAGTATTGCATTTGGTTTTAATGAAAGACCCGTTTCAACGAATAATGAATGGTTCGAAAAAGATTGAATATAGAGATAAAACCGATTATTGGAATCGTAGATTATATGGTAAGGATATCAAATGGATTTACTTTCAGTATGCGTACCACAAAAATCCAACACATATGGTAGTTGAAGTAACTGATACTAAAATTACCGATAGGTGGGAATTACATTTAGGTAAAATAATTCATTTAGAAAATAAACACTTATGAGTGGGGAAGAAATAATAGAACGATTAGAAAAGGTTAAAAAGTTAATTGATGAGGATAATACCAATCAAGCTAAACTAAATATCAACTATATAGTAGATGATATTTTTATGTACAAAAATAATTGTTTATGATATATTTTAAATTCAATTTAGCTGAATCAACTGATTTCTCTAAAGAAATAAACCTTAGAGAACATAATACAATAAACAAAGATATTGAGTTTATGATTGATTTGATAAACAAAGAATTGGATTGGGATGATATGTACACAATCGAAGATGTTAAGAAAAGATTAGATGATGGTGTAGTTTATCATATGTTATACGAGAATGATGTTCCAATGGCTATTAGGTGGTTATATGATGTGAGACCAAACGTTTATGGTTTTAATGGATTTATAAGTAAAAAACGGAGTGATGGTATATCTCATAAATTCTTTGAACAATCAAACAGAATATTATATAACAAAGGATACACAACATTAGCAGGTTATTGTGATGATTGGAATCTTAAAATAATTAATAGACTAAATAAGATAGGAGGATTTCAATTAATATCGGTTCATATGTTTAAAGATATTATTGGAGCCGCAAAAAAGAAAATATATTTTTAATGATTTTCCTTGGATATTTAAAATATTTTTCGTATATTTACATAGTAAATAATATAATATGAAATACGACCCAAACAATCCTTTGACTGATGAAGAGCTAGATAAGCTCGGAAAAGATGACTTTGAAGGATTCTTAGAATACTTAGATGGTAAAACAGAACATCTCAAACAATTCAGTAAACCACTTAGTTCTTATCACACTAAAAGGTTTGCCGCTTTAGATAAAGCACAGAAAGGTGAGAAGATTACTGATGAAGAATTAAAGTATGCTGAAAAGATTGGTAAAGAGAATGAAGAAAAAGCTAAAGCTAAGATTGCAGATAGGTTAGCTGAATATGAAAAGAACCATCCTAAGTATAAAGATGAGGGAATTAAAAATATAAAAACCCACCGCTCGCAGTGGTTTGATTGATGAAAAACACATTAGATTTACATGGTATGAACCACAATGAAGCAGTAGAAAAATCAGAAGATTTTCTATTAGAGTTATCAGTAACTCCATACTTTGATGGAACATTAATAACAGGCAACTCTCAATCGTTGCAAGAAAAAATAATTAAATATGTTTTAAATAAACATAATTTTAACTACTACATTCCAAGTTGGAATCAAGGAACAATAATAGTATCACAATGAGAAAATTAGTATTTTTAATAACAGAGCAAAACGAAGCTCCAAAAGTTATAGAGTTTATAACCGATAGAAGTCCTGAGTGGACAATAGAACAATATGGTAGAAACCGATTACCATTAGAAATGGAATTAATTAAAGATGAAGAATCAGAAGAAGAAATCCAAATATCAAGAGAAGTTGACTTGGGACTCTACAACATCGTTGGGTGAGTTAGCTCATCAAATCGGAAAGAAGATGACAGAGAAGGTAGTTAAAAGTAAACGAGATTATACTCGTAAAAAGAAACATAAGAATAAAGAAGAAGATGGAAATTATTAGACATATATTAGGAATTTGTGGTGAACATTGGCATCCAAATATTTGGACTGCTATGGCTGGTTCACCGATTATAGCATCAACTGTTTACTATGTAAAATGTAAATGTGGAGGTTTATTTTTCCACAAAAAAGATTGTAAAAAGGGGAATTAGCTCAGCTGGCTAGAGCGCTTCGCTTGCACCGAAGAGGTCATCGGTTCGACTCCGATATTCTCCACAATGGTGGTATCTCCACTAATTTAAAAACAAAAGATGAAATATTTAAAAGAAAAGTTTGGTAAGTACTTTGAATTCAAAAATACCACTAATGGAACAGACTATTTCCTTAGAGGACTAGCAATGTTATTATTCGTTATTCCAATCGGAATCCTTGTAGGAGTAGGAGTTGTTCTAATCACAACAAATATAGCATTAGCTAGTATTCTTATTTTATTAGCAGCTTTACTTGTGATACCAATGTTATGGTTTTCATTAGCAACAACCTATAAAAGAATCAACGCATTCTTTCCTAAACGAGCAACCTTGTTAACTGTATTAACATTTTTATTCTCGTTTGTAGTAGAGGGATTAAATCCTAATGGTGGAGCTAATATGGATTTAGAAAATCCTGCACCATATGTGAATCCAGTTGAAAGTCCTATTTACTTAGTACTTTTATTAGTATCACTTGTATGGAGTTTGTATTTACTATTTGGTAATTCAAAAGTTAAGAAACATATAGGATAAAACATAGGCCCGTTCGTCTATCGGTTAGGACGTTAGGTTTTCATCCTAGAAAGAGGAGTTCGATTCTCCTACGGGCTACAAAAATATTATGAAGTTAAACGATACATCACATCTTAAACTAAATGTAGATATCGATTTGAATAAACTCAAATCAGAATTAGATATCATTGAAGATGCGTATTCATATAGAAACTATCACTCTATATTTTTAGGAGCTAGATACAAATATAAAAGAGCTTGGAGTGGTATATCTTTATATGGAACTAATGGTACACTTTATAATGATTTTTATGAAGGTTCACCTGAAGAAGGTCTTATAGAACCAACCGAACTAAAAAATGTTGCTCCATATATGTTTGATGTTATAAATAAAATATATGGTGATTCAACAAAGAGTAGAGTACGATTGATGAGAATTGCACCTAAGAGTTCACTACTATGGCATTCGCATGTACAAGAGCATGGACAGGATGAGAATGAATTAACAATACAAATACCAATAAGTTGTCCAAAGGGATTTAAGTATTGTGTTGTTGATAAAGATGAATTCAAATGGTGGAAACGACTACATAGACCTAATTGGTTTAAATCATTATCTGAGTTTGAATTAGAAGAAGGTAATGCGTATTACTTTAATAGTTACCATTATCACAATGTATATAACCCAACAAATCAATACAGAATAGCTTTGATGTTTTATATAGATTCTACACATCCTCACATAAAGGAATTATTAGAATCATCACTATGAGATATCCAATTTATAAAAGACCTATTGAAAAAGTAAATGGAAACTTATATATCATACACGCCGAATATCCCCAACACAAAATTAAAGATGTTAGTTTAGTGAAAGAATGGCTAGGGGTGGATACAGTGTTTAGACAACATTCTCAGAATACTTATGTATTTTGTGAACTAATAGAAGATATAGAATTTGAAGAAATATGAATTGGGTAGAATACTTTAGGAATCTCGCACATAATGTTAAACTTAAATCGAAAGATGAAAAAACACAAGTTGGTGCAGTAATCGTTGGTAAAGATAAAGAAATTGTATCAACGGGATATAACTCATTCCCAAGAGGAATTAAAGATAATAAAAAAGAAAGACAAGAAAGACCAGAGAAATACTTTTGGTTTGAACATGCTGAACGAAATGCTATTTATAACGCTGCTCGTATTGGTGTATCTACAAAAGGATGTACTATGTATCTAACTTGTGGAATACCTTGCGCTGATTGTTGTAGGGGTATTATTAACGCTGGTATTGTACGGATTTTTTGTGAAAGAAAATCAGGTCCATCATCAGCAATTTGGACTGAACACGCTGAAAGAAGTTGGGAGATGTTTGAAGAAGCGGGTGTTAAGGTTTGTTTTTATGATATAGAATCAGCTGGTATATGAAGAAATTTATAATCACATTAACCAAATCAAAATTTAGTACTTCGTTAGCTAAAGAAAGAATAACTCAAGCAAAGGAGTTAGGAATTGGTGATATTGAAATATTTCCAGCTACAGATAAGTACGATGTTTGGCAAAGATGGTGTGATGAAGAATGGTTTTTAAAAAACCCCTCAATGGGTGGAGGACATTTATCTTCAGAAATAGCTACATTTTTTTCTCACTATGATTTGTGGAAAAAGTGTTTAGAACTAAACGAAAGTATTTTAATATTAGAACATGATGTATGGTTTGAATCTAATCCAAGATTAGAACAATTTAATTTTTTTGGTGGAGATGTAATAAACTTGGGAGTACCTGCTTGGGGAAGTTTAGATAATCATAAACCTAATATTAATTTTTGGAAGGGTTTACCAACTGGACTTAGATTAAGAAGTGTATGTAAGAAAAAACATGATGTTTGGGGAGTTTCTAACAAAGAAGAAGAAATTTGTAATTGTGACCAAGAATGGTTATTTGGAGCATATTCTTATATACTAACTCCCAATGGTGCTAAAAAGCTAATAGATGATATACCTAATGGAATCTTACCAGCTGATATCTTTATATCCCAAAACAAAGTAGATATATATGATTACTTACCTCATCCGATAATTCATAAAAACGAAATATCTTTTATACAAAAACACAAAAAGAATGAGTGGGATTACTAAATACAAAGCCACATTATATAATGAGTGTGTTATAGATACAACTACTAACACAGTTATATTTCCCCACAGTTCAAAATGGAAAGAGTTTGAGGAATGGAAGAAAGAAAATAAAATGAAGTTCTATCTGATGATGGAAGAAAAAACAAAAATAAATAATTTTAATGGGGGGTTACCTCACATTAAACCAAATGGTGAAACTTTATATAATGAAGATGGTGAACTAATATCAAGCAAAGTTATGGTAGATGGTGGATATATCTACAAAGAATACCACTACACTGGTGATTTAAAATTAGAAAGTAAAGTAGAAGATAATGAATTGGTATATGAAAAAGAATTTAATATTAATGAAAAAACTCCTTTTAGAGAAATAGTTATTGATGAGTTTGCTACAAAGATAGAATCGTTATACCACCATACGGATGTATTGAGAAAACGAGTAATTACTATACCATCGTTAGGAACTAAAACAACATCTTTTTTTAGTGAAAAGGGTAAACTACATAAAAGAATACAATTAACTAAAAAAATAAAAAGAACTTCTACTTATTTTATTGAAAGTGGTAATTTAGAATCCGAAACCGAATTAGATTTAAATACAAAAATATCTACATTGGAGGAATACTTTACAAATGGAAAAATAAGAACAAAGGGTACGTTTGATAAAAATGATAAAATGCATGGGAGATGGGAGTGGTATGCATTACATGCCAACGAAGGACAAGTTGAATCTATACACAACTTTGAACATGGTAACCTTATAGGTGGTTCTAAGTTGTTTATGGAAGATGGTGGTTTATTCTTTGAAACAAAAAAAGATTAGTATGAAAGTAAGTATAATAGTACCATTCGCATCATTAAGTAAAGAACAAAAAGGACACTTAAATACCTTTGAAGAAACAAACTATGATAGAGTTGTATTAAGTACAATAGAAGCTATTCGTAATATAAACAAAGTTTTAAAAAGTGTAGATAAACAAATAATATTGGTTGATAATACTCACAACTTTCCTAATATAACTTTACCAAACTTGAATATAATCAAAGGATGGCAAGGTTATAATGAAGAAGAATTAACTAATATACCTGAATTTAAAAAATACAACATTAACGTTTTTAACAATTCAACTATGTGGGCTTCTATGGCTTACAATGTAGGTATCCAATACGCAACGGGTGATTATATAATATGTCAACACAATGATTTATTTTATAACAATGATTATATAAAAGAAATGATAGATTATTTAGAAAAAACAAAAACTGAATACATATCAGCTGATTTTAAGAAAATGTTTATATCGGGTTATACTATGAATCAATCTCGAATAGATTCGATTTTTAAAAAGAACAACATAAAGATTGAATTTTCTCCATTTGATGGTGGTTATTTAAAAACAAAAGAGTTTGGGGTATCTGATTGTTACTTCTTTTTATGTAGAAAGGGGTTTTTTGATGATTACTATGTTGATTGGGGATTTGGTGATACTAATCATGGAGCTACTATAAAGTGTATGGAAGAAGGTAAACGTATTCATCATCTATCACCATTTTATGATAACCCAAACTTTCACACAATATTTAAGAGTAGAACCTACACTTGGAATGATACTCCATTTTGTACACATTTAAAGGGAGGATTTTCTGAACTTAAAATGAATAAAAATACAGAAGAGTATAGAACTCATATGGATAATTTATTAAATGAAACCCATGTTTAAAGATAAAAAAATACAACAAAGTATACCTGATAATTTTTTTGTATTTGCTATGATAAAACAAAATAAGGTAGTACCACAACCAATATTAACACCCATTATCATAAAGGAGATAGTAAAATTTATAAATGAAAATACTTATAGTAGTGTGGTGTTAATTTGTAGAAGTGAGAAAGAACCACAAAGAACAGATTCTTACCCATCATCAACATTGATTGACCAGCTAGTAAATCAGATAAAAAAAGATACCTACTTATTTTATCAAAACCCCTGGCCTGAACCAGTTCCCAATTTTGATGATAGTGATACAATGTATGTTCAATTAGGTTATGATGAAGGTAGCAAGTTTCACAAATCTAAAACAATTAACCACAATGGTTATGAGCATGTGTTCTTAACCAATAAAGAATTTTTTAAACTAAATAAACCCAACAATGAACTCATCTAAAGAAACTGAAAAAATCATTAATGAAATTATAAAACTTAAACTCCTAAAACAAACGGATGCAATCAAACTACGAATACAAAAACTACAACAACAACTAAGCAAATGAGTACAGAAGAAAAAGACATCGAAGATATCTTATGGGAATCACACTCAGTAAACATGCTCAAAGAAGTTAGAGATAGAGCTAGTGAAATAATGGGAAGTGAGGAGTATAAAGGTAGAAGAGTGGAAGCATATCAAGAGGCATACCACGAATTAGTGGGGAGTAAATTGTAAATCCCCATATTTATAGACATGGCAAGAGGTAAAAACCGAAATAGATTATTTGGTAGAAGAAGCAGAAGTTCAAATTCAGCTGCAGCTGCAACAATAATAACTAGGTCACCTTTATTGCGATTTCCTCCAGATAAAAAGAAACCATCTAAAACAACAACATCTAAAACCTCAAGAGGTGGTTTGTTTGGTAGAACAAAAAAAGATAGAGTTAAAACTACACTACCATCTAAAGGAGCCCCAGTTGGTAATAGCGGCTTAACAATAGGTATAGCTAAACTCTCAGATAATTGGAGATACAGGTCAAATGATGATAGATTCTCTGGGCCTTATCACAAAGGTTCTGATGGTAAGTTTTACGCTGGTAGTAGACCAAAACGTAGGAGTCTGTTTGGAAGAAGAAAATCAAGAGCTAAAGAAGTATATCAAAATTTATTAGAAAAACCAACAACAACTCCAAGTATCGGAGATGGAACTCCAATAACAATCAGACCACCAGTTGCAAAACCATATACAGGTAAAGGGGGAGCAAAACCATCTAGAGGAGGAGGGCTTAACGTTACAACTGCTCCATATAAACCAATCGATGCATATGGAAATCAATACCCAGCTGAAGATAGTTCTGTAGCTCCAGCTAAAGATAGTATCAATCCACAATACACATCGGGTGGATTAAGAGGACATTCCCATACAGAACCATTAGGTCCTTTAGCAGTTTCATTTGAGGGAACTCCACCAAGCTTAAGTCAAGTAAACGGTGATATAAGTCTTTCTATGGATTTTATTTTAGAATTCGATGGTGAATTTTTTACTTCACACCAATATAAACAAAAACTACAAAGAGCCGCTGGTGAAAATAATCCATATTTTAGAATAGATAGAAATGCAGTTCCTATTATATCGCTTAATACAGCAAACCCAGTATTTTCATCTTATAGTGATAAATTTAAAGAGGAAGATGATTATGCGATGGTAGATATTGATTATAAATTAGGTGTTAAATCTATATGGATTAGACATATTGATTATATGACAAGAAAAACAAGTGTACAGCAAGGTGTAAGAACACCATCCCAAATTTATCAAAGTGGAGGTAATCCTTGGACAGTTAGAGATACAGTATCGGATATAGATGCGATATTAGAAACCTCTGGTAAACCACCAAAGGTTAGATTCAAAGGAGGTACATCGGGTAAAGCAGTAGTAGCTCCATCATCACCACCACCAAAAAAGAAAAAGAAAAAAATTATATGTAATGAACTTTATCAACAAGGGTATTTACCAGAACACATTTGGGATGCCGATGAAAGATGGGGAGATAAAACATTTATTACAGACCCTAAGTTAGTAATAGGATATCAAATGTGGGCAAGAAAGGTTGTAGAATATATGAGAAGAAAACCTCAGCACACTCCAATCATTTATTTTTTATGTAAGCCTTGGACAGAATGGATGGCTTATGATTTAGGAGTATTGCCAAAAAATAACTTAAAGGGACAACTTACTCAGTTTGTAGGTAGGTACTTCTCTTATGCCGTTTATGATTTATTCGGTGGAGATGCATTATACAAACGATATCAAGAAATTACTTAATGAAAAAATTTAAAAGGTTATATACAAATGGGAGTTCAGTTACTCACGGCTGGCCTCTTTGCCATTCTCGATACTTTGATAGTTATGGTGAATTCTATGGAATCAAGCCTTGGAAAGTTGTTGGTGGTGAAGAACAATTGGATAGTAGAATAAATATTAACTGGCCTTCTCGATTAGCAGAAACAATGGGTGTAGAACTTATTGATGAAAGTAGGGGTGGGGGTTCTTCTATGAGAGCTATGAGAATGTGTATGGAATATATAAATAAAAACTTAGATTCTATAGATGATACTTTGTTTATAATAGAAACCACATCTGGATTCAGAGATGAAATATACTCAAATAGATTAGATAGATTATTTAATGTTGTAACCTCTAATTGTATAGACCCTAAAGATTGTACCGATGATATTAATGATAGAGCCAAAATCAAAGATGAATTAGAAAGTTACTTTAAGTATTTTGTAAACGAAAACCATCATTACAACAAAGAAGCAAATTATTTCATTGGATTCTTTTCACTATTAAAACAAATGGGTTGTGAATTTTTTATTATAAATCAAGCCATAAAAGGACACACAGAAACACACTATAAACAAATATATGAAACATTAGGTGTTAACGATAAAATAGTGAAGTGGGATGATACTGATTGTATGGTACATTGGTATTGGAAAGAAAAAAAACTACACATAGGAAACGACTTAGAAAAACACAACGGAGATACAGATTATCATCCTGGTTATTTCGGACATATAGAAATAGCTAAAAAACTTCACAAATGGATTGTGGAGTATTACAAACCTAAACTTATATAATGCAAAATTTTAACTGGTTATACTTAATGTACGCTTTAGTACTAATATCATCTGCTCAAATAGCAGTATGGTTTCAACACAATTGGCAATTCATAAACCCCAAATATAAACCTGAGTGGTGGGGTTGGTATGTAGTTGCTATACCTATCACTTGGATGTTTCTTAAAGGAACATACTATGGTGTAACTGCCTTTGGTGGGGATTTATGGCCTAATAGATTCTTAGGATTTATATTAGGAATCGTATCATATGCTTGGTTGACAGCTTACTTTTTTAAACAACCAGTAACATCTAAAATATTTGTACAATTAATATTATGCTTTTTAATTGTTTTAGTACAAGTTCTTTGGAAAGAAAAAGTTCAGTAACATACTTATATGTATGAGTAATGCATCACCAGCTTACAATCTGTATTGGAAGAAGTATTTAAACTATGGAGAACATTCCGTAATAAGAAACTATATGGATAAGAATGGGTTAGATGTTTACAGACAAGTGATTAACATAATTGAAACCGCAATGCACTTAGGATTAAGTGGTGTAACCTTAATTCAACTAAGTAGAGATAAAATCTGTTTTGTACGGAAAACGGAATATCAAGATGTATTAAACTACGCTATGAACTTTTTTTTAGAAAAAGAAGAATATTTAGAATGTGCTAGAATTAGAGATATAAAAGAAAACTTAAAGGTAAGAGGAATGTTTGACCCGCCGGTAAGAAAATCACAAAAAAGTTTAATATGAAAAAATATAGTTTATTTATAGGAAGATGGCAACCTTGGCATCAAGGACATCGTTGGTTAATAGACCAACGATTGAAAGATGGTAAGAATGTATGTGTTGCTATTAGGGATGTAGAAACATCTGAAAACCAACCTTGGTCTGCTAAAGATATAAAAGAAAATATCAAACATGAACTAAAAGATTTAATAAAAGTGGGCAAAGTTAAAGTAATAATTATACCAGATATAGAATCTATAAATTATGGTAGAGGTGTTGGGTATGATGTTATAGAACACGAACCGCCAGAATTTATAAAAAGAATATCAGCTACCGATATAAGATTAGGAATGAGGAAAGATGGCAAGTTATAAAGAAACATTAGTAAAAACATTTATTTGGAGAATTATCGCTACTTCAATCACCATAGGAGCAGGTTGGTTGGTAAGTGGTAATTGGAAATTCGGACTAGCTGTAGGTGGTATTGATACTATTATAAAAACTATAGGATATTTTACATATGAAAGAGCTTGGCTTAAATTTACGAAGAAAGAGGATAATCCCGATGAATTTTAAGTTGATTTTATAGAAATGATATATTTATTAACATACAAAAGGGATTAACTATTTATGAAAGGTACACTATTTTCAGCAGATTTAGTTCAAGATTCATCGGGTGATTTAAAATTACTCGAAGTGAATACGGATACCGCATTTGCATCTACAAGCTCATTAGATTATACTGAGCTTAAAAATATTATTACAAATAACTCTATTGATACAATAGATGTTATATTTAAAAAATTTCAACTTAACTTTGTAAATAACCTTTCAGAATCTATGGATGCTTGGGCTGGATTTACTGGTACGTTTAATAAACACGTAGAAAGTAATGATACAATATACCCAACAGCTATAACCGACGCCGATAACAAATTCATAATTAGATTAGCATACGATGAGAATGCTATATTTGATTCTACATACGCTAAACATAAGTTGAATACACATAAACTAATGTTAGATTATGATGATGGTGAAATGGTACCTGGTTTGTATCACTCCTCATCTGCATTTGGTTTAATTGATACAATTGCTGGTGGAGAATGGGGAATAGGTGGATTCATATCTCACAATACAAATGATAGAGTTCCTGATTTTGTATATAAGATGACCGAAGATGGTGTAAATAATAGCGGATGGAGTAAATCAAGATTCTTTACAGTAGGAGCTACTGGTTCTAATAATTTATATGTAGGTAACTCTATTCAATTACTAAGAGATTCGGTTGATACCGATTCTGGATTCTTAGAAATATATTATAACAACTCAGGTTCAGCTAATGATTACGCTGAATCATATAGGAGTTATCAAATAATGTATTCAAGTGGTAGTTCTTTACACACTTGTTATGTTGGTGATTATAAATGTAGAGCGTTGTTTGAATGGCCAACTGAAGCAGAAGTGGGTGAATTTAGAACTACTCATATATCACATTCTGTTTATGGAGATTGTTATTGGGATGAATTTCCTAAAAAACACTTTTATCAACTTTCAACAAATCACCCAACAAGCTATAGAGATTCATCGGGTGGAGTTATTCAAGGAACCCAAATACGATTGCAGGATAATTCATACGCAGATGTGGCAACGCTAACTACGGGTTCTTGGATTGATTCGTTTTATGTTTCTGGTTCTACTATAGATGGTGAAGGAGATATAAATTGGACACACACAGGTAACCAACTTCCAAGTGGTTCTTATTTAACATCATCATTAATTGAATCAATTAAAGTAAGTGGTACACCTACACAAACAGCATTTCAAATAAAAACCTCTGAGGGTGATGAAATTATATGTGCAGATAAATCTATTTTAGTTTATGATACTGGTTCGAATGAAATGACTTACAAAGTAATAGATTCTATTGACCCTGATAAACATTGGATTCCAAAAACAGATGGAACTCTTATTGATATTACAGAAAATAATCTTGTGATATTTGAAGATGTGCCAGAAGGTGAGGGGGTATCGTATAATTTATATGATATCGATGTAGAAGAAGTTGATAACTTTATAATAAGTGGTTCAGGTCAAGATTTAAATACAGTTTCTTTAGTTACACATAACCCAAGATTTTTCTTTGATTTTACTTGTTTTGCAGCTGGTACTGAAATATCATTAGCTAATGGAGATGTAAAATCAATTGAAGATATTGTTGAAGGAGATGAGGTACTTGGATGGGATGGTGAATCAATACAATCATCCGTTGTAACCGCAATAGACCACAGACATACAGTTGGTTCTCATGCTGATGCTTGTAAATCATTAGGAGATGAGCCATCACTATATACAATTAATGATACTAAAATAGAGTTCACACCAGAACATCCATTCTTAACCAAAGAAGGTTGGAAATCATTAGTACCCGACCCTAATCAAAAACCATATAATTCTGAGCAAGAACCAAAGGTTTTAAAGGTTGGAGATGAAATTAACAAAGATGGTGAGTGGATTACTATAGAAGATATTAGAGTAGTACGCTCAGATGCAAATGAAAAAGTTTACAATATTACAGTAGATAGATTGCATTCATATATAGCAAACGGAATAATCGTACACAATAAATAATTATGGCTAAACCAGTAATATACAAATCGAAATCAGTAAAAGATGCTAAAACCAAAAGAGAGGTTTATGATGTAACTGATACCGAAAGAACTAAGATGAGAGCTATCATTGATACGTTTAAATCTAATTTCTTATCAGCTAATTCATAAATGTGAAAAACATATTGATAATCGCAGTACCACGTTCTGGTAGTACGAATTTACTTCAATCAATCTCTTCAGCATACAACTACGAATCACTTTTCGAACCACGTCCAACACAATTACATACTCGTAGATGGAAGGTAAAGGATTCTCAAGTGGTTAAAATAATATCATATCCACACTTAAAGTATCCTACTTTTTACAAAGATATTATCAACCAATACCAACGTACTATTTTATTGAGTAGATATAATATAAAAGAGCAAGTTGAATCTTTAGCTGTATTATTAGATAGAGATGTAAGAGTTCCACATACTAAATGGAATGAAGATGAATTAAAAAAGATATCAGCTGATACAATTGAAAAAACCAAAGAGGGTATTATTGCTAATAGAGTTCAATTAGAAAAGATATCTAAAGAATTTAATTTACCAATAAACTACTATGAAGATGTATATTCTAATAAATACTTAATAGAAAAAGATATTAAATTAGATTTAACATTTTTTGAAAAAACTAAAAAATGTAGAACACCTTCTTTAGAAAGTAAATACTTATTATAAACAACTCTATATGAGTAAAGACGAGTTTTATCAAATGAGAGTACATAGAGATGTATTCGAATCTCGAAAAATAGAAAGAGATTCTAACATCTACTTCAAAGTAATAGGTAACAACAATCCACTTCATTTACGGGATAATTTATCTGATATAGAATTTCTATGTAGGTCAATAAAATATAAATTATCTGATTGGGATGGGATACCTACTATGGATAAGTGTTTAGAAAGATTGAACACAATCTCATCTATGATATTATTTTTTCATAAAGATTTTAATAAAGCTATAGGTTGGAGTTGGTTTTCAGATGTATTTACCTACAATTGGATAGATACTATAAACGAACTACCATATAGTGATTCTAATTATTTGGGTGGGGTATATCTTCAAAAGAACTTAAATCCACCACCTAATGCTGGGTTTCAAATTTATTACCAATCATTCTCCTACTTACTTTCTAAAAACCAATGGCTATATGGATATGCTGATAATTGGAATAGGGCATCTAAAATAAATTGTCATAAATTGGGGGTGAGTGAATCTAAATTCATAAAAGAATGAAAGGATTATACAAAAATATAGGGAACTATGATACTACTAATTTAATAAATATAGTATCTAACCAAACAGAAAACGATTGGAATAAGCATAGATTCAGACAAGAAACCTATCCTGTCCACTCATCCACAACTACACTACCTATTTTATTCGATGAACAATACAGTAGAAATGTGGGAACAAAATCTGAATGGTATTCAATATATGAAGATGAAATACTAAAAATAGAAAAACAAATACAATCAATATATAAATCAAATGGAAAAATATTAAGATTTGTTATAGTAAACTTACCAGCGGGAAAAGAAGTAGCAAGACATACAGATGCAACAAAAGCTGAAGAGGATGATATGTCTAGCTTAAAAGTAGATAGTAGAATTCACTTACCACTTCAAACAAATAAAGATGTACACTTTGGTATAGGAGATGAGGTAGTACATATGAATGTTGGTGAGTTATGGGAAATAAATAATCATTACCATCCTCATTGGGTTAAGAATGATGGAAGTACAGATAGGTTACATTGTATTTTAGATTACAGGGGAGATTTACAATACACCCAATCATTAATTTAATAATTAAAAAAATGGCAACAGAAAACATTAGCAAAAACCCACCAAAGGGTAAAGTTAGATTTTCAATATCATTATCAGAAGAACAAAAGATGGCTAAGACAAATATCTTATATCATCCTTATAACTTTGTTCTCGGAAAAGCTGGTAGTGGTAAAACGTTACTTGCAGTACAAATTGGATTAGATATGTACTTTCAACGAAAGATAAACCAAATCATTATAACAAGACCAACAGTATCAAATGAAGATAATGGATACCTACCAGGTTCACTTGATGAAAAGATGGAGCCTTGGTTAGTACCGATTCGTTCTAATATGAGAAAGGTTTATAACAAACCTGTTATTTTAGAAAAGATGGAATCGGATGAAAAGATTGAGTTAGTATCTTTATCTCACTTTAGAGGAAGAACTTTTGATAATGCTTGTGTTATTGTAGATGAGTTTCAAAACTTAACTAAACAACAACTTAGTATGGTATTGGGTAGATTAGGTAAAGGTTCTACTATGATTCTTTGTGGAGACCCTCAACAAATTGATTTAAAGTTTGCTAATGATTCCGCTATACACGAAGTACCAAAGGTTAAAGAATCTAAATATGTTTACTCAGTTAACTTATTAGATAACCATAGACATGAATCGTTAGATGAAATATTAAGATTACTTCAAGCATATGCGTAATGTAGATGTAGAACACATATTAGATATTTACAATAAAAACGATTACTCTAATGATTTTATAGATTATGATTTAAAATACAAAAGAGTAAAAACTTTATCGCTATCATCATTTACTGAATTTGATTTTATTAAAGAATTAATAAATAAAGATGTAAAGAAAATTGATGAAACTTATGAAGTATCTGAGTTTATAACTTTACTAAAATATGAGAAAGGAAACTTTTTTAGAGAACATACAGATAAGGTAAGTTATACATCCACATCAGCCAATACAATATTATCGGCTGGGTATTTATTAAATGATAACTATAATGGGGGTGATTTTATTATAAATTCTAAAAAACTTAATGTTGGTATAGGGGAATTATTTACGTTTGGTAGAACTGAACCACATGAAGTAACGGATATTACCGATGGTGTTAGATTATCAATTCACTTTGCAATTAATACAACTCACCAAACAACTTCTTTGATATGAAAATAAAATTAATATGTTGTATAGGATTAGATTATGATACAAAGTTAATAGAACATTTTTGTAAACACTATTCTCAGTATAATATTCACTCGTTTCATTTTATATTAAACAAAAAAGAAAACTTTAAAACAAATGATTATTTAGATTACTTCTTAGATGCAGACCCATTTAATATAACATTTGAAAAGTGGATTGGTGATTTTAATGATATAGATAAAATAGATAAGTTTAATCGCATAATAAAATATTCAGTAGAATCACATATTTTGTTATCTGATATAGATGAATTTCAACAACACATTAAACCAATAGAATCCGATTATATATGGGGTAAGTTGATAGATAGAGAACCAATAAGTGGTAAAACAAAAATAGTAACAAAATTTCCAATAGAAGAGCAGTTTCCAATACAAAGTAATATAAGTAATTGGAAGTATCCAATCAAACCATGTGTATTCCCATCATCAGAAAGATTAGAAAATTCGCATCATCTTAAAGATGAATCTAATATAAATGAAAATAAAATACAAATTTATCACTACAGATGGACTAGTACTAGATTAAAAAAATCAAAAGATAGACATAAAATTTTTACTGAAGTTAAAAATTCAAACAAAAGATTTGATAGTGGTCATAGACAATCGCTGGGTGATAGCAAAAAGCTAATAGGGTATTTAAAAGATAACACTTTGTTTTAATGGAAAATTATAATTTAAATCAAGCAGTTAATTTCAACAAACAGGTAATATTTGTTGCTATTCCTAAGTGTGGAACAACCACTATAAGAAAGCAATTAAAAGAATTTCATACCGATAGGCCTTTGATTGCAAACTCTCACTTGGATATTCAACAAATTAAACAACTCTTTTACTTTCAAGAATTAAAAAATAGCTTGGGTATGAATGAAACTTTTCCATCAACGGGAGTTTTAGATAACATACAAATAAAAAATAAAGCTAATAGAAATTTTAATAAGATGTTTAAATTTTCATTAGTAAGAAATCCTTGGTCAAGAGTGGTATCATTGTATCATAGACGAGAAGGATTACAATTTGGAGAAGATATGAACTTTACTGAGTTTTGTGAAAATATAAAATATGCAAGTGATTCTTGTAGACAACCAACTCTTCATAGAAATCAATTGGATTGGTTAACTGATGAAGATGGAAATATTGGGGTTGATTACATTGGTAAATTAGAAGAATTTGATAAAGTTATTAAAGATGTTTACACTTTAACAAATGGAAGGATAGAATTAACAAACACACCAAAAAATGTAAATCCAAAATCACCAACTGATTATAAAAAAGCATACAATGATTACACAAAAACGCTGATTGAAAAAACATTTTCCAAAGATATTAGTTTTTTTAATTATATTTTTTAGATAAAATTTCGGTAAGATTATAAATCTTATACTTATATATGAACAAATAATAGGAGATATATTATGGCAATATTAATTAAAAAACTTGATGGAACTGTAGAGTTCACAGTAAGTGCAGAAGAATTCACTGTAATGATAGAAGCATCTGACTCAGAAGAGAATGGATTATGTAAACTACCAAACGATGAGTTAGTAGCTATGTACCACACAACAGAAGCTAACAAAGATACTATCTTAGGTGAATTGGTTGAAGAGCATGGTGCTGATGCACTTAACTGCAGATTAGCTGTTGACGAAGCTCTATAGAAACTACCTAAGTTTCTTTCTTTTTCTTTTAAGTAAATCATCTAATTCAATAGTGATACCAACGGTTATAGCGCCGTACATACCTGCCGCTATATCACCGCCATCTACTTTACCATTATCAATAAAGATTTCTTTAAATGCAGATAATGCTAAAGTTGTTGCCATTGAATAAAGCACAGCTTTCTCTTTACTTTTAGTTTCTTCAAATATTAAATCATGAGCTATACTTGTTATAGCAACACCTCCAATGTAATGATATACTTTATCTTCTTCGAAGGTTTTACCGAAAACATTTAATTGAGAAAACGCTAATGTTGGGAATAGTACTAGTAATAGAATTAAGTTATTCATAATTCTTTTTTTTAACACAATGTTACACCTGTAACATTTCAATGTACAAAAATAAATATAAAAATAATTACGATTTCCCTTGGATATATCATATTTTTTTCGTATATTTACTATGTAAATAAGTTAAAATATAAAAATTAAAATTATGATTAAAGCTATTAAGAGTAAACTATTAACTTACCTATTCAAAGATTGGGTAATGAATGAAACAGATTTAGAAACACTAAAGGTATCTAAACAATTTATTAAAAAAAGAGAAATCGAAATCACAGGCCACATACCAGTACTTGGATTTAGGTCACATTTATCTGAAAATAATTCATAAAATCCTTGGTTATTTCAAAAATATTTCGTATATTTACATAGTAAATGAGTGATGATATTAACCCTAACAATAAAAATTTGAACAAAAAGATATTATATATCGATATGGATGGAGTATTAGTTGATTTTAATGCAGCTATTACTGATTTCTTAGAAAAGAATCCACACTTAAAAACAAAATTCAAAGGTTGTCCCGACCACATACCAGGTATCTTTAGAGAACCTCCTCCAATTAAAGGAGCTATTGAAGCTGTAAAGAAACTACACAATAGTGGTAAGTATGATATGTACATAGCTACATCGGCACCTTGGGGTAATCCACAATCACTTACTGATAAAAGGTTTTGGATAGAAAAATACTTTGGGAGAATCTTCCATAAAAGATTAGTTACAACTCACCAAAAGAATCATTTGATGGGAGATTACCTTATCGATGATAGATTGAAGAATGGTGCTGGTGAATTTACTGGTCAATTACTAAGATACGGAGTAGATTGGGAGAATGATAATTCACCAAACGAATATCCAACTTGGGATAGTATATTAGATAAATTATTATGAAACAATTCGATAGTATAAATTTTTTACTAAAGTTTGCATTAGTTTTTTATTCATTAATGTTATTGGGAACATTAACATCTTGTTCGATAACAGATGATGATTTAATATTACCACAACCAACCTTAGAGTTAGATGGTAGATTACCGATTGATTTAAATGGCTTTTATCATTTGGAATTAAACGATAGTTCTAATCAAACTATACACACAATAAGTGGTACAGTTGGTAATACTCTCTATTGGGATGAACCAATGAAAGTAGAGTGGGAAAGTAATCTATATTGGGAATATGAAGGAGAGGATGTAAATACATCTAATCAAGCATCTTATGTAGTTGATGGTATGGTTTATAATGTAATAGCCCCTATCAATACAATGGTAGGAGATACTCTTATATTAACTGGTATAATCAGAGAACACTTAGTAAGTAAAACTATTAAATTTGTTTTAGATTGATGAGTAGAATAAAACCAATAAAATTACCACAAACTCCGATAACAGATGAAACCTTTATAAAGCAAGGTTGGAGAAAAGAAGTGGATGATGAAAACCCAAAGGAAGAGGTGTATCAATGGATACTATCTTTACCAAAAGAAAGTAGAGACCCGTATTGTTTACAATTAATATCTACGGCAAATACTGATAGATTTCCTGGTATACCTAAAGGAACATATGGTGTTCAACTATTAGATTGTAATGGATTGGGTAGTTGTCAAACCGAAGAAGAAATAGAAATATTATATAAAACCCTAACTAAAAAATCAATTTATGGTTAAAATAAAGAATTATACAGCAGAACAATTATCAGAAAATTATGATAAATTTATCACCGCATTAGAAAAAGTATTTAGTGGTGAACGATTGGAAAAGTTAAAACATATGTACTCAGAAAACGAATTGGGTACTGAATTAACATTGGCACCGGCAAGTGGTAAACTTAACTTTCATAATTGTTATGAGGGTGGTTATATCGACCACGTTATGAATGTAGCTAGGAATGCACACAAAATGAAAAAACTATTTGTAGAGGGTAATGGATATGTTAACTTTACAGATGAGGAATTGTTCTTTGCTGCATTTCACCACGACTTAGGTAAGCTAGGTGATGGTGTAGAACCTTACTATGTACCACAAACATCAGAGTGGCATCAGAAGAATAAAAAAGAATACTTTACACATAATCCAAAGTTACAATATTTTGATGTAACCGATAGAGCATTTTGGTTATTAAACAAATATGGAATCACTTATACTCAAAAAGAACAATTAGGTATTATGATGGCTGATGGATTGTATAACGAAGCTACTAAAAAATATTGGATATCTTATAATGAAGATTTCCAACTCAAAACAGATTTACCATATATAATTCACTGGGCTGATTGTATGAGTACTAGACAAGAGAACTCAGAATACAGAACTAAAAATGGAATGTATGACAAAATGTCAGACAATTTCTAATAAAACCTGACAAATTGTCAGGTGATGATAGTGAAAACACCATTGGTATAGATTTGGTACTATAGAAAGTATATTATTAAAATTAAAATTAAAAAAATTATGGCATTACTATTTAACACTTATTCAAATTCAATTTTTGATGATATCATTAATGATACATTCAGACCAGTTACCAAAACACACAATCAATTTGATGTAGAAGTTTTGGAAAATGGCAAACAAAAAGTTACAATTAATACTACTGGACATAATCCAAAAGATATGACAGTAAATGTTACAGAAGAAAGTGTTCACATCAAATCTGAAAGTAAAAGTACTTCTAAATTTGTTGAGGATATTGATTTAACCCTGACTGTTGGGAAAAACTATGATGGTACGAAATCATCTGCTAGTTTTGAAAATGGTTTACTAACTCTCCTGATTGATAAGAAAGAAAGTAAGAAAGGAAAAACTTTAAAAATATCTTATTAATCACATTTAATCTTGTAAGAAAGGGGGAAGAAAATTCCCCTTTTTTTATATTCTAATATTTATATAAACACAATAAAACGTAAAAAATATGAAAGATATTTATAAAACGAAGGTTTACGGATTACTAGAAGGTATTCGTTCTCGTGCATCTTTACTCAACAAAGGAGTTAAAGGTGAACAACAAGTTGACCCAAACATGGCTATTAGGTTATTGCAAGAAATTGAAAAATTGCAAGAAGATGTCAAAGAAATGGTTGACATCTCGTAAGAGATATGAAATTCAGAACATTTTTATTAGGAGTATCAGCATTATTTGTAGCATTCAATGCTGCATTTTTTTCAGTTAGTGGTTTAAGTAAACTATTTGCTGGAGCTGCATTCTCTGTAATAATAATGGCAAGTTCATTAGAGCTAGCAAAACTAATTACCGCTGGTTATCTTTACAACTATTGGCAAAAGATAAACAAATCATTTAGAATCTATCTAAGTATTGCGGTTCTTATTCTAATCCTTATAACTTCATTGGGTATCTATGGATTCCTAACATCGGCTTTTCAAGATACATTTAATCAATATAGTATAAAGGAAAAACAATTAGCATTCTTACAACAAAAAGAACAATTTTGGGCTGATGATGTAGCAAGGTATGATGAAGAACTTAAAAGAATTAGTGGTAACATTAGTACTCTTTCTAATGCGAAATCTCAATCAATCCAAGTACGAGACACGTCGGTGGTTGGGGGCGTTAGAACAACCATCTCTACTTCCGAACTTAGGATGGCAGCTAAACGTATCGAAGTTGAAGAAGAAAATCGTAAAGGTGTTCAATCGAAAAGAGAAGTAGCATCTGATTCATTACAATCTATTCAGTTAAGAATATTAGATTTAGAATCAATGGAAGGTGTATCATCTGAATTAGGACCACTTGAATATCTTAGTGGATTATTGGATAGACCTATGGATGTTATTATTAATTGGTTTATCTTAATTATTATCTTTGTATTCGACCCATTAGCAGTAGCGCTTGTAATTGCTTTTAACAATGCTTTACAAGTTGATAGGGGTATTGTAGATAAACAGAAAGTAATCCGTAAGAGAGAGTTATATGATGAAGAACCTGAAAAAGAAGAACCCATAGAAGAACCAATCAAACTGCCAGATGAAGCAAGGGGTGTAAAACCACCTGAAAAAAAAAAGACTAAACTTTCTAAAGCGGAAATAGAAGAATCTTTAAATAATATGGGAGCTCCTCTTATTACAGCAGCAGAAGAACATTCAAACTTTCAAGGAAAACCATATTATGAACACCAAAACTTTGATTGGAAAATAAAAAAACTTTGGCAAAATGACCCCAAAGCAGTTCAGTATTGGATTAAAAATATTAAAAATAAAAAATAATTCAATATTTCCTTGGATATTTAATATTATTTTCGTATATTTGAGTATCAAATAACAAATTATGAATTTAGGATACGCTTGTATTAATATGACCTTATCAGGTCAAAAACCAAAAGTAACAACAAATCGTAGTATGATTAAAAAAACCTTCAATGAGAAAGGTTTAAATTATGCTGGTGAATTGGGTATGTTAAATGCAGCTGATTTGAGTAAGATACTTAAATGGAATGTACAGAATGGAATCAAATGTTTTAGATTATCTTCTGAATTTTTCCCTTGGGCATCTGAATACAACTTCAAAGATTTACCACAATATGCACGAATCAAAACTTTATTAGCTGGTGCTGGTAATTATGCTAAACAAAATGGATTACGTTTAACTTCACATCCAGGTCCGTTCAATGTATTAGTATCTCCAAGAGAGCATGTAGTAGAAAACACAATTACTGACTTACGAATACATGGTGAGATATTTGATATGTTAGGATTAAGTAGAACTCCTTATAACAAAATCAATATACATTGTAATGGTGTGTATGGTGATAAGATTTCTGCTATGGATAGATTCTGTAAGAACTTTAAAAGGTTATCAGAATCAGTACAAGGTAGACTGACTGTTGAGAATGATGATAAAGCATCTATGTACTCAGTAAAAGATTTGATGTACATACATGAAAGAATTGGTATTCCTATTG
>ERZ802830.1139-NODE-1139-length-25817-cov-9.69319_pt1 | contig 25817 bp, 26 predicted proteins | sample MGYA00345654_ERZ802830 | MGnify/ENA primary metagenome ERZ802830 (study PRJEB30503, sample SAMEA104212375) | marine metagenome | biome: Westerlies Biome; feature: [SRF] surface water layer (ENVO:00010504) within the epipelagic zone...; material: water...
ATGAATCACTCATATTAATAAACTAATTAATAGTTTTTAATTTTCTATCAATATTTGAAATAAAATCATTTGGTAACTCAGCCTCTATTGTTAAATACCAAATTTTTGAATTACCAAAATGCTTGCATTTAGAGGCATCTTTCTCGGTCATTATTATAGGCAGATTATCTAAGAAATATAAATCTCTTTTATCGTACTTATGATGGTCTGGAAATGAATGCCTTATTACATCAAACCCAAGGCGAGTTAATGTATCAAAAAATCTTCCAGGATTTCCAAGTCCTGCAACTGCATGTACTTGGTTATGCATTGGCCATGAATTTACATTATATGACTTAGCACTATTCAAGTGTACAAAGTTAGCTGGGCTTATTGTCATTAAGTTTTCATTCTCATTAGTAGGCCCTCCATTGTTAACAATAAAATCAACTGACTCTAAGCGTTTTGAAGATTCTCTTAAAGGCCCAGCTGGAAAACACAAAGCATTACCAAGCCTTCTTGAGCCATCTATTACCACTATCTCAATATCTCTTCCGAGTTGATAATGTTGTAAACCATCATCAGCGATAACAACATCACAATCATTATTTTTTACAAGACTTTTTACAGCTCTTGGTCTATTTCTATCCAAATAAAAAGGCATATCTAGTTTTGATAAAATCTGCGCCTCATCACCTGTTTCTTTGTATGTACTTTTTTCAGTAACTTGATGGGTCCCAGTATAATTTCCTCCATAGCCTCTGCTAACGATTCCAGGTTTATAACCTAATTCTTTTAATTGCTTAGCTATATATTTAACTAAGGGTGTTTTGCCAGTTCCTCCAATTGTGATATTTCCTACAATTATTACAGGGATATTAGGCTTCCATGATTTTCGCTTTCCACTTATAAACTTCCTTCTTCTTCTAGAAACTAAATATGAATAAACTATAGAAAATGGGGTTAGTAAATAAAGCCATAGACTTTTGTTATACCAAGCATCGACGACAATGCTGTTAGTTCCTTCTTCTTGTTCATAAGTATGAATAAATGTTGTTTGATTATCTGAAACTTTTGGCTTTTTAGTTGAATCTTCAAATTTATTTTTATATAGCGATTTATATAATCCATCTAAGGATAATAACTCTTCATGAGTCCCCTCTTCTGAAACCACTCCTTCATCTAGAACTAAAATTTTATCTGCATCCTCAATAGTTGAAAGTCTATGAGCAATAACTATGGTAGTTCTATTTGTAATCAATTTATTTAATGCTTCTTGAATAATCAGCTCAGATTCATTATCAAGAGCTGATGTGGCTTCATCCAATATAATAATCGGAGAGTCCTTATAAAAGGCTCTAGCTATTGCTATTCTTTGTCTTTGTCCTCCGGATAGCAATACACCATCATCCCCAATTTCTGACTTAAAGCCTTCAGGTAAGTTTTTAATAAATTCATCACATCCTGATAGTGCAGAAGCTTCTTTTAACTTCTCATAATCAACTTCACTAGATCCATATGCAATATTATTTTCAATTGTATCGTTAAACAACGAGGGTGATTGATTAACAATAGATATAGCTGATCGTAAATGTTGTAATTTATATTCAGTAATTGATTTATTATCTACCAGAATATCGCCATCATAATTTGAATAAAATCTTGGTATTAGATTTGCTATGGTTGATTTACCTGAACCAGATTTACCTACAATAGCAACTGTTTCATTAGTATTTGCAGAAAAACTAATGTTGTTTAAAACTTTTTTAGAATCATCATAACTAAATGAAACATTATTAAATTGAACTATTCCTGTAATAATAGATTCTGATTCTCCTTCATCAATCTCCTCATCAGAATCTAATTGATCAAATATCTCAACGGCGGCAGCTAAACCTTTTTGAATAACAATATTTATATTTGAGAGTTGTCTAACTGGTTTTGCTATGAGTCCTGCTGCAGTAAAGAAGGCTATAAAAGTTTCAGCATCTAATGATATTCCTAAACTTGATCCCAAGGCAAAATAAGCAATAAGAGCTAAAGAGATAGAAACTAATACTTGTATTATTGGTGTAGCCATATTACCAGTTGCTTCTAATTTAAGATTCTGATTTCTGTTTGCAGAATTAGCTAGAAAGAAACGACTGTTTTCATATTCTTCGGCATTGAATGATTTAATCTCAACATGACCATCAACTGCTTCTGATGCTATATGAGTAACATCACCCATTGCAGTTTGAATTGCAGCTGCTAATTTTTTTAGTCTTTTCCCTGCTACATATACAATTAATGCAATAATTGGAGCAGTGATAATAAGTAAGGATGTGAGTTTCCAATTTAAAAAAGTCATATAGCCTAATAGACCTATCAGCAAGAAACCCTCTCTAACTAGAGTTTTAACTGAAGTTGATGCAGCGCCTGATACTTGAGTAGTTGTAAAAGTAATGCGGTTTATTAATTGACCAGATTGGTTATTATCAAAATACGATTTCGGTAGCATGTGTAATTTTTGAAATAATTCAGACCTCATGTCATGAACAATTCCAAAACCAACTCTTGACATAAAGTAATTACCAATAAAAAATCCAAAGCCACGTCCAATAGCAATTGCAATTAAAGAAAGGGCTAGAATAGTGTGAAGCTCATTTGAATCAGAATTAATATAAGCAATTATTCTTCTTAGCCATTCGACAGCAGCTATGTCAGCTGCAGCAAAAGCTAAAAATCCAAAAACACTAATAATAAATGACCACTTATAGCGTAATGTATAGCTAAATAATCTTCGTAAAGTTTGTGGTTTCATTTTTCTATAGTTCTAATTTGTATCTCATTAAAGCCATTTCTTTGCAAAGAATCCATCATTGTTACAACCCATGTATGATAAGAGAAGGATTCAGCGCTTAGAACAATAATACTATCGGTTTTATCTAAGTTTAAAATAGCATCTTCAATTTGATCATAATTACTCATATTAAATGATTGATTATTAATAAGAACTATTCCTGATTCTAAAATAGTTATCTCATGCCCTTCTTTGACAAGATTATATTCAAAGGATTCAGTTTCTGGTAAATCTAATTCTAAAAATTGAGAATCTCCAACTTTAGATGTAACGACAAAAAAAATAACTAATAAAAAAACAATATCAATTAATGGTGTAATCTCTATGCTGAGAGATTTTTTTTCATTTCTTAAAAAATTCATATTGTTAATTATTTATAAAATCAATAAATTCAGACGTTTCCGATTGCAATATTAATAATAAGTGACTAATTTTTTGTTCAAAATATTTATGAAGCACTAGACCTGGAACTGCAATAGACAAACCAAAAGCCGTAGTAATTAATGCTTGTGAAATACCAAGAGCAAGAACATCAGAGTCTGGACTTCCTGAGGTAGTTAGACCAGTAAATGCTACTATCATGCCCACAACTGTTCCCAATAAACCTAAAAGAGGACTGATAGTTGCAATAGTACCCAACATGGTAAGGTTGCGTTCAAGATTAAATCTAACTTCTGAACTAGTTTCATTTAATTTCGATTCTAACCCTTCCCTGTTTAGATCTTTATATTTATATGCTGTCATTAGCAATAATCCAAGTGAGGATATATCTGAAATATTTTTTCTTTGTTTAAAATCAAGCTTAGACCTATTAAGTAAATTTATAACTTGAGCTCTTAAACCTTTTGGTGAAACAAGTCTTTCTTGCAAAAACCATAACCTCTCAATTCCAATAGCAAAAATTAATACCGAACATATTAAAAGTGGATACATAAAAACTCCACCTGCTGTAATCAATTCACTCATTTAAACCTCTATAATATTTCTATTACTAATTTTATATATATTATCCATTCTTTGTGCAAAACTATTATCGTGAGTAGATAGAATTAAGGCTACTTTATATTCATCAGCAATTTGTATTATCAAATCTTGAACTAAATTAGCATTTTTATTATCTAAATTTCCAGTAGGCTCATCAAGAAATAGAAATTGTGGGTTATTAATTACGGCTCTTGCTATTGCTACTCTTTGTTTTTCACCGCCAGATAATTTCCATGGTAAAAAATTTGCTCTAGATTTAAGTCCTAGTTTATCTAATAAATCCTCTACTTTCTTTGATGCATCATTATATTTATATGAAGGCATTAGTTCTTGCGGTAACAAAACGTTTTCAAAAACGGTTAAATCTTCTAACAAGTGATGGAATTGATAAACGAATCCAAACGAATGTAATCTTAAATTAGATTTTTCAATTGAACTCAATAAGCTTGCGTCCTGATTACCAAATTTAATTATTCCCTTTGAAGGTGAATCTAATCCAGCTAAAATTTGGAGCAAAGTGCTCTTGCCTGCACCGGACTCACCAGTTATAGCTACCTTATCACCATGATTAATTGATATATTTATATCTTCTAATACCAACATATCTTCATCATTATGCTTAAAGCTTTTATAAATATTATTAGTTGAAATATTATTCATAACGTAATATTTCTCCGGGATCTAGCTTGGAAACTTTAAATGCTGGAACTAAAGTGGCGATAATACTTAATATAAATGAGATTACGCAAATCCAGATAATTTGAACAACATCAATACTATAAGGAAAATAATTTATAAAATACTGATCTAGTAAGTTTCTTTGAAGTATGTATTCAATAAATTCAACAAGATTAGCAACATTTAAAGTGCCAATTAATCCTAAAATAACACCAAAAACTATTCCAATGAAACTAATTAATGATCCTTGAAATATAAATATGTAAATAAGCTGCTTATTAGTTGCCCCTATTGTTTTTAATATACCTACCTCTCTTTCTTTTGATTTAACAGTCATCATGACTGTAGATAAAATAATAAATGATGCAACTATAACTATAAGAAATAATAATAAGCTTGTTATCAATTTTTCCATTTGTATTGCTCTAAATAGGGTCCCATGTGTTCTTTTCCAACTAGATCCAACATAGTACTGATTTTCGCTTGATAATCTTAAAGATAATTCATTTGCTATAGACTGAGCTTTAAAAAGATTATCAACCTTAACTCTAATGCTTTGAGTTGATCCTCTTTTGTTATCAATAATCTGCGCTAGTTCATGAGAGATAATTACTAAAGATTGATCTAATTCTGCCTTTAATTCAAAGATTCCAGAGATTGTAAGATTTAATGAGCGGGGAAAAGATCCAATAAGGGATGTTCTTATATTTGTAGTTGTAATAGTAATAGTATCCCCAACATCAACTCCTAAGAATGATGCTAACCAATTTCCAATAATAATATTATTGCCATCATTGATGCTATATAGAGATCCCTTAATGACATAATCAGGCAAAATTGACATATCGATTTCTTTTAATGGATCTATTCCAGTTAAAAGCACACCTCTAGATTTATTTCCATATGATATTAAAGCTTGATTTTGAATATATGGAGATGCTGATTGAACCAAAGGGTCAGCTTCTAATTTGCTAATAATATTCTCATAATCTTTAATCGGCTCATTAGAGTGAATAAGAACGTGAGGGACTACACCTAATATCCTATCTTGTAGCTCCTTTTCAAGACCATTCATCACAGAAGTAACTATTATTAATGCTGAAATAGCTATTGCCAAAGCAGATATAGCTATGCCTGAAGTTAAAGAAATTAGTGCGCCTTTCTTGGATCTGAAATATTTGTAACCCAGGCGAATGGGTAAACTAACCATAATTTATTTTATTAATGATTTTAATACTTTTTCAATATTGCCCTTATATGGTGGTCTAATTGATGAAAATAAAGAATCAAATCTTAAACTTATATCTTTATAGATAGCCTTTTGATTACTAAAATTTTTAAATCCATCATGACCATCATATTGGCCAATGCCTGATGGTCCAACACCTCCAAAAGGCAAATCACCCTGTTGAAGATGAGAAAGTACATTATTAACAGTAACGCCTCCTGAGGAAGTTTTTTCAAGAATATCTGATTCTTCTTTTTTATTAGTTCCAAAATAATACAGGCCAAGGGGTTTATCGTTTTTATTTACATATTCGATAGTTTCGTCTAAAGAGTCATATTCTTTAATAGGTAGAATTGGTCCAAATATTTCTTCTTTCATAACATCCATATCATCTTCAACATTAGATATTAATGTAGGAGGAATTTTAAAGAATTCTTGTTGGCTAAAATCATCATTTGAGGGGTTTATAGTTTCTACAATAGCACCTTTGTTTCTGGCATCTTCAATTAACCCATTTAATCGATCATAATGGTTTTGATTAATTATTGAAGTGTAATCATCATTATCTTTTAAAGTTGGATAATACTCACTTACAACCTCTTTAACAGATTCAACAAATTCATCTTTTTTAGTTCTAGGAACCATTACATAATCTGGTGCAAGACATATTTGACCAGCATTTAAAGTTTTACCAAACATAACTCTTTTTGCTGCAGCCTTTAAATTTGCAGATTCACCTATAATAACAGGTGACTTACCACCCAACTCCAAAGTCACAGGAACAAGGTTTTTAGCTGCAGCTTGCATAACATATTTAGCAACTTTTCCACCGCCTGTGTATAAGAGATGATCAAAATGCAGTTCAGTAAAAGCAGCTCCTGTCTCAGGACCCCCTAAAAAAGTTGCAAATTCAGTTTCATCATATGTCTTATCACAAAGTTCTTTCATTAAAGCAGAAGTTATTGGCGTATGTTCACTTGGTTTATGCATAACTTGATTTCCAGCAGAAAAAACTCCTGCTAATGGGGTAAAAGCTAAAAAGGCTGGAAAATTCCATGGCGAAATCATTCCAACTGTACCCAATGGTTCATATTGAATATAAGCTTTAGCTCCAAATAAATTAAAGGGTGAGTTAGCTTTTCTTTTTTCTTTTTTTGTCCATTTAGGTAAGTCTTTTATAGCTTTATTTAAAGAAGGTAATACAGTGTATATATCACTTAAAAGAGTTACATCTTTACTTCTAACACCAAAGTCCTCATTCATAGCTTCAACAAGTTTATATCTATTGTCATGAAGCATAGTCTTCAATCTTTCAATTCGATCAATTCTTAGTGCATTTGATGGAGGACCATTTTTTATAAAAAATTGTTTTTGAAGTTGTAAAACGCGATCCATTTCATGATTCATTGATTCCATATTATTACCCCTAAAATATTTTAAATTTTTCTGTCTGCTTTATCTTTATTATTAGTTGACCTTATCATATTTCTAATATTCGCCCAATCATCATCCGTTAACTTATTAAGACCTGAAAAAGTACCGCCGCCAGTTAAATATTGAGCTCCATCAATTGCAATAGTTTGACCTGTTAAAAAATCACAACCATCAGCCATTAAAAATGTAGCAAGATTTTGCAGTTCATTCATTTCACCAACTCTTCCTAAAGGAGTTGACCCTAAAGACTCTTCATCAGCACCATTAGGATTTAATCTATCCCATGCTCCTTTAGTAGGAAAAGGTCCGGGAGCTATTGCATTAACTTTAATTCCATAATGACCCCATTCTGCTGCTAATGATTGAGTCATAGCATGGAGTCCTGTTTTAGACATTGCTGAAGGAACTACATATGGGGAGCCTGTCCATACCCATGTAGCTAAAATAGAGATTATTGATCCTTTATGTTTTGCCTCGATCCATCTTTTTCCAACTGAATGGGTGACATAAAAAGTTCCGTGAAAAACAATGTTAGCAATAGCATCAAAACCCTTAGGAGATAGATCTTTAGTTGGAGATATAAAGTTTCCAGCAGCATTATTAACAAGACCATCAAGAGGCCCTGTATCAAAAATACTTTGAACATAGCTATCTACATCTTTTGAATCTCTAATATCCAATGTTGAATAATGAACCTTAACATCATATTTTTCTTTAAGTTCATTGGCAGTCTCTTCCAAAACATTTTCTCTTCTTCCACAAATAAAAATTTCTGCACCGTGTTTGGCAAAATGTGTTGCCATTTCTTTACCCAGACCTGTTCCACCTCCGGTAACAAGAATTCTTTTATCTTTTAATAAATTATCTTTAAACATTTTTATCCTCATTTATTATATTAATAATAGCATCAACCCATTTATCAGAATAATTTAAGGATGGAACAAAATCTAATATCTTTCCTCCAGCTTCTTCAAATAATTCTTTATATTCATCTCCAATTTCAATAATAGTTTCAAGACAATCAGCAGTGAAAGCTGGAGAAAATACTAATACTTTTTCATTACCAGATTTACCTAGCTCATTTATTACCTCATCACTAAAAGGCTCAAGCCAATTCTTAGTTAATCTAGATTGATAGGAGACTATATAATTATCAGGGTTTATATTTAACTTCTCAGCTAATAACTTTGTTGTCTCATATGTTGTTGCTTTGTAGCAAAACTTATTCTCTTTTGTTATACCTAATTCACAATCATTGTCCGAACAAAGCGTATCGTTATATATCTTATTAACATGACTCATTGGCAAACCATGGTAACTAAAAACAATTTTATCGTAATTGTTCATATCAAATTTCTTTGCTTGATCTAACCATGCATCAATAAAATATTTATTATCATAAAATTGATTTACAAATCTTACCTCTGGTACGGACCATCTTTTGTTTAGTATTCTGGATATTTCAGCAAAAACAGAGCCTGTAGTAGAAGCAGCATAATGAGGAAAAAGCGGCATAATAATTAATTCATCAGGATTGTTTTCTAATAACTTATTTAAAGTCTTCTCAATAGATGGATTCTGATATCTCATTGCATAATCTACATCATAATCAGGTAATAGCTTTTTTATTTTTCCAGTTAACAGTTTTGTATTATGTAGCAATGGAGATCCAGTTTCAGGGTGCCATAATTTTTTATAGATCTTTGAAGATGAAAATGATCTTAGTGGGCATATAATAAAATTAACTAAAATAAATCTAAGAATGAATGGGTAATCTAGGACTCTTTTATCCATCAAGAACTGATTTAAAAATTTATATACACTCCAATACGAAGGAGTATTCGGTGTTCCTAAATTAACTAATAATAGTGCCTTTGTTTTAATCAATTAAATTTTCCTTAAATATTGGATGAACTATTATAAAGAAAATGATAAGAATGCATAATCCTGAACTAAAAACATATAAATAATTTGGTTGTATGGTATAAATAGGCATTGCTATTAGAGGTACCATCATATGCCCTATTGGCATTACAGAACCAAGATATCCAGCGGCTGAGCCTTGGTTTTCAGGCAACTGATTTAATGAAAGGCTTGAAGCAGTTGCTGGCCTAATCATCCCGACACCAAACCCATTAAAAATTAAAGTAAGATAATAAATAGCTATAGTGTCGGCATAAGCCATCGCATAGTAAGAAACAATCATAAGAAAACTACCTAAAATCAGTAATTTATAATTATTAAGAGCAATTAAATCAGTAAAAAGATATTGACTTACTATTGCAGAAATTGAGATTAAGGCAAAAGAGATACTAATAAGAATTGGAAGATCGTTTAAGTTGCTAAATGTGTCGGTTATAAAAAAACCTATTGATTGCAGTAATGATGCCTGGCAAAGACTAGTTAATGCTGCCAAAAATAAAAACGGCCAAACATTACTTGATTTATATGAGATCTTTAAAACTTTAATATCTCTTTCTTTTGGTGCATATTGTTTTAAATTAAAAAATATTCCTACGGAAGCAATAAGAGCTAAGGCGCTAAAAAGATAAAAAGGTGTTTCCTTTGTTATAAGAAATAAAGCTCCGCCTAACAAAGGCCCGGCAACTGTGCCAACTAGGAAACTTGATTCCATTCTTGCAAACTCTAGAGTCCTTTCTTCTCTTGTGCTTGTATCAGCAATATAAGCAAATGATGCAGGGCGAGTTGCAGAACCAATGATTCCATTAATCAGCCTTCCCATAATTAATAAAGGGAATAAATAAATTACATCAAGAATATTACGTTCTACCAAAAATAAAGGGGTGATTAGAGCAACCATTGATATTGCATAACCAACGAGACCTAATATAGCAATATTTCTTCTACCATATTTATCACTAGCTCTTCCCCATCCTGCGCTTGTCATAGCCCATGCAATAGCAGATATTGCAAAAATTGTAGAAGTTTGTATCTCAGATAAACCTAATTCTCTTGCTAAAGGTGGGACAAGTACAAAGACAAAGGATTGTCCCAAGCCTACAGTAAAAAGTCCAAATTTGAGCCAAAAGGCGCCTTTACTCATATATAAGATTCCAAATAAAGACTTTATTATTTGTAACTATAATATATTCATAATATTCAAGATATGCATGACTCCATTCGTTATCAAATGGTTTAGAAGGTTTATTAAATTTTGGATTAAGCATATGAATCATCTTTGTATTTGATATTAATTCTGCTGCTCGGTGAATTAAAATATTTACTTTTCCAGTATCTATCGGTGGTTGAAGCCAATGATCCTTGTGTAATATATTTTTTATTGAACTGACAAAGAACTCAAGATCAATTACATTAAATTTTTTATAGCTATTACCATCAAGGTTATAAGGACCGCTATTGCCTTTTAGTAGAAAGGAATTATGATTTAGGTGAATAAAATTATATGCCTTGGATGAGCAAATATCTAAATATAATGATTTCCAGCTTAATTTTATCTGAGGCTTTAAATCCCAATTAATCTCTGTAAAAGTTGCATGATTACTCAATCTAACTTTAATGGATTGCGTGTTCTCAAGAGCAGAACTTGAGATTTCAAGAGGGACAATTTTATTCAATCTTTGATATACCAACAATCTCTCTGAGCTCACCAAGCATTTCGCTTGCTAAAGGTCTTACTTTTGCCGCACCAGCGTCAAGAAGTTCATTTACTAAATTTTTATCTTCTTGGAGCTTATTATATTTATCTCTTATAGGCATTAATTCTAGATTAATAAGATTAAATAATTTATTTTTAGCATCTCCCCATGAAATGCCTTCTTTGTAGTCATTTTTAAACTCAGATTGTTGTTCAATTGAAGCAAAGTGAGTGTAAAGATTAAAAACATTACATCCAATAGGATCTTTTGGATCACCTGGCTCAAGAGAATTAGTAACTATTTTAGCAATTGATTTTTTAAGTGTTTTTTCATCTGATAATAAAGGAATAATATTATTGTATGATTTACTCATTTTTCGACCATCTAGCCCTGGAATAACTTTTTTATTATCTTGAACTATAGCTTCGGGAATATTAAAAGTTTGTTTATATAAATGGTTAAATCTTTGAGCAATATCTCGAGTCATTTCTAAATGCTGCAATTGATCTGAGCCTACAGGAACATGAGTAGAGTTGAAAATTAAAATATCTGATGCCATTAATATTGGATAAGAAAATAAGCCCATATTAATTCCCTTATCCTCATCTGATTTATTTTCAGCAATAGCTGCTTTATAAGCATGAGCTCTATTCATTAGTCCTTTTGCAGTTATGCAAGTAAGAATCCAACTTAATTCAGTTATCTCTTTAATATCTGATTGTTTGTAAAAATATGACTTATCTGTATTTAAGCCTGAAGAAAGCCAAGCTAATGCTACATCTTTAACTGAAGCCTTAATATCTATAGTGTTCTGAGTTTTAATAAGTGCATGATAATCAGCTAAAAAGAAAAAAGATTCAGAATTTTCTTCTGCTAATTCTAGACTAGGTTTAATTGCACCTAAATAATTTCCAACATGAGGAGTACCAGTTGTCGTAATTCCTGTTAGAATTCGTTTTTTCATTATTTAATTATAAACTTCATAAGGGTTAATGTGGAAACTACTAAAGATTTATTTAATTTTTTAGATCAGGCTGAAAAGTATTTCGAAGATGGGTCTATTAAAAAAGCTCAAAAGATTGTTAGAGATGTTAATAATCAAATTAAGAGCATAGATAAAATACCTAATAAGCTTCGACATAAATTTAATTCAGCTTTAGCTCAATCAAGATATTATGATGATGTTTCTTCTTTTGCAGCTAATCCAAAAAGAAATGAATTAATAGATGCTATTCAAGATCTAGTTAATAATCCATCTGAATCACCAAAAAAACAAGCTAATATAATTCATGATATTCAAACTAAATGGCAACTACTAGATCTATCTAGCCGCCCTGCTGGTAGAGATCAATGGCAAAGCTTCAATGAATTAACCAACAAAGCATGGGAACCATGTAAAGAGTTCTTTGACGAGTTAAAAGAAAAAAAGATTCAAAATGCAGCTGAAAGAAAAAATCTTATACTGCAAATAGATAAATTTATTCAAGAAAATTCAAGTGATTGGCCTGATGCAAAATTTTTAATTAAATTTATTAACAATATTTTTAATCAATGGAAAAAATATGCTCCCGTTCTTGATAAAGATCTAAAAAAACTAAAAGATGCTTACTTTGAAGCAAAAAAACCTATTTCAAAAGAAATAGACCGTCAAGAAAAAATTGTAATAAAAGCCAAAGAGGTATTAATCTCAAAGGTAGATCTTATTGATGATGAGGATAATGATATCTGCATTAAAAAATTTAATGATTTAAAACATCAATGGAAGCAAACAGGATCTGCTGGAAGAAAGCATGATAATAAATTATGGGAAAAGTTTAACAAATCAGCAGATAGATTTTTTTCTGCTAAAAAAGAAGACATTGAAAAGGATTTAAAAGCTCTAGAGACATTAAATAATGATTTAAAAGCTGGCCTAAAAAACCCTACTGAGCTTAGGGCTGCTAGCGAATTATTAGTAAACATTAATAAAACAAAAGAGCTTTTTACTTTTATAAAAAAAGTTGATAAATATCAAGAAAGTATAAATAAACAAGCTAATCTAGAAAAAGTTGTTTCATATAAAGATTTATACGATGTTTTTTTAGGGAAAAAATCATCTGATCAAATTAATGTCCCTAAAAGCATCTTTGATGCATTAAATCTTGCAGATAAAAAAACTGACAAAGAAAAACTGCTTTATAGCTGTGTTAAGTTAGAGTTGATTGCAGGAATAGATAGTTTAAAAAAAGATATTAATATAAGACAAACGATTCAACTTGAAATGTTAGCTGATAAATTTAATAAAGGTGAGACTAATAAAAAAGCTATTACTGATAATCTATTAACAAACTTTTTTAAAAATTTATCTCCTGCAGATGCTGGGACAAACGAAGCAAAGCTTTGGAAAAGAGTAAGCAAATCATTAGATGAGCTTAGTGATGATTTGTTTTAATAGTTAAAGACTGCATCCATTTTTCCGACATAAATATTTTGATATATAAAATTGCTTTTACTGAATAATCTGCGATCAAGGTTCCAAAAATATATTCTATTGGTGCATCAAAATATAAGAAGATTAAAGCTAAAAGAACTCTTATTGCCAGCAAGCATGTCAATGTAATAAAAAGAGGTGATTTTGTATCTCCTGCACCTCTAAGAGCTCCTCCTAATGAAAACTCTATTGCCATCAAAGGCTGAAGTGAGCCCATTATCCATATAAATATTACTGTGAGCCTTATAACTTCTGGATCATTTATAAGAAAAGCTACTATCTCATTAGCAAATAAAATTATAAATGCACCAAATATGGTCATAAAACCTATTGATAATCTCATGCCGCTCCATGCAGACCTTTTTGCTTGAGTGTTATCATCAGCTCCCATATGTTGACCAACTAGACTTGCTCCAGCCATAGAAAACCCAAATCCTATTACAAAAGAAAATGCTAGTATTTGAATGCCAATGCCATATGCCGCGTATGCAGTTGTGCCATATTGAGCAACTATTATCAAAAATGCATTTATACCTGTCTGAAAAATAGCCTGCTCTGCAGCTGCTGGAAGACCAACTTGAAAAATATTCTTTATTCTATCTAAATCTAATATAAATAGTGAGGAGTATTTCGCTTTGACAAGATTTAGCCTCCAAACTATTAATGATAAAAGTGCGCCACATAAAAAAGATATTCCATTACCAATAGCAGCCCCATAAACACCATAATTATTGAATCCAAAATATCCATTAGTGAGAATAATCATAGAAGCTACTCCTATGATATTCATAATTACTGAAATAATTAATGGAGTTTTAACATCGCCAATCGATCTGAAGCCAGTTGTTATTGAGAGCCCAATTGCAAGCAGAGGAAGGAAAGGCGCTAAATATTTAAGATATATTATCGACATAGCTAATGCATTGTCTTTAAGTCCTAAAAATCTTACAAAAGGTTCAGCATAAAGCCATAACAACAGAGCAAAAATAATACTAAAACTTAAAGTTAGATGGATTGTTCTTGATAAATATTTGCTACTTTCTTCATATTGTTTTGCACCCCAGTATCTTGCCATGAGAGCAGTTGTTCCAGAAAGAATACCCATAAGTATTGCTTGAAGAATAAAGCTAATTCTCTGACCAGTTATAGTAGCAGCAACTGCATCTTCTCCAAGACCACCAACAACCTTAATCGCAATAATTGATGATGTAGCAAAAAGTAGATTAGTTATAATGGTTGGCCAAGCTAAGCTCCAGACACCAGAAGACCCTTTTGGAATCTCTGATTCCTCATAAACTTTTTCCATTATTTTTTATTACTAAAAGTTTTTAAGTAAAGAATGCCGTAAATAAATGTATAAAAGAAACCAAGCTTACCATCTGGTCCATCTATTATTTTATTTCTATAAATGATGCATTCAGCTATATGAACAACAACTAAAAAGTAAAAAATTAGACTTGCAATCCAGAACAATACGCTATTGCTAAAGGGAGAGAAAATATTAATTAGACCAAGAATCCAAGGTATTAGAATTAAATTATCTGTTATTTTCATTTAGATGATTTTATTTGAAATAGTTATATATAGATATCTTTATTTTTTTTATTTAATTCAGATATTATTTCAGCATGTTTCTTTCTTGTAATTTTGTACTTATAAACTAAAAATGCTGGTATTAGAACTAAACAAGCTACAACAGGTCCTTGAATAATTAATAATGAGTAGATTTCATTATCAGTACTATTTGAGCCTTTAAAACCAATCAATGATAGAACTAAGCCTGCAGTAAAACTGCCTAAACCTGTATTAACTTTACCCATAAAAGATATAGCTGCATATAAAATACCCTCTTGCCTTTTTCCACTTTCAAGCTCTACTTCATCACTAATATCTCCAAGCATAGAATCTCTAGTCATTATTCCAATAATGTTAAATGTCATGCCAACAATTAAAAAGGATGATAAAAATGGTATTAAACTCCATGAGCCTTTTTCAGGAGTCAGCCCAAGATTAAAAAAAGTAAAAGGCATCAAAGTAAAAAATGAAACAATGCATAGACTTAGGATAACAATATATTTTTTATCATATTGTTTAATTATTCTGGGAGTTATTAAGAAAGCAAAATAAGTACATAAAGCATAAACTGGAAGAAAAGCAGTAATTTGCACTGAAGAAAATTCCCAAAAAAATGTATTTACATACAAAGTTAACGCATTACCAAGACCCCAAGCAATTGCTAATGTTAGATTTATAAAAAATAATCTTAAAAAAGATCGATTTGATAACGCTATCTTTAATTCATTTAATATGTCTATAAATTTAATTGAGCCTGTCCATTTGGATAATGATTTTCCAACTTGCAACGTTTTAGATGACGAAAATAGTATTGAAAAAATTATTATTACTGCTCCGGCAACAGCAAATGGTAAATATGCATCAGGATTCAGCATTCCTCTTTCATAATCTGGCGTGGATCGAAGAAAAATAAAGTAACCTAAAAACGCATTAGTTAATCCAGCCAACCAACCAAATAATTCTCTCCAAGACATTATTGAAACTCTTTCTTCATAATCCTTGGATAATTCAGCTCCTAAACCTCTATGAGGAACATCAAATAATGTCATCCCTACCCTGGTTAGTATTGCAAATGAAACCATCCATAAAAACAAACCTGTTTGAGTAACATCCCAACTTGGATTTGGTAAAAATAATAAAATATAGCCAATACTTATTGGCACAAAAGAAATAAACATATAAGGATGTCTTCTACCCCATCTAGAATTAGTTCTATCAGATATTGTTCCCATTAATGGATCGGTTACAGCATCTACACACAAAGCAATTAAAATTGCTAAGCCGGCTAATGCAGGCTGAAGCCCTGCTATATTGGTATAAAAGAATAATAAAAAGAAAGTAAACATATCTGTTTTAACACCATTAGCTGCTGCTCCAACTGCATAATTTCTTTTTATGGTGGTGGTTATCATCATTAAGAATTAGTATTTAAATGATCTAAAAGTTTTTGTTCAAATTGTTTAAAAATTGGTGGTTCGATCATATGTCTCATATCATCTATTATTAATAATTCACTGTTGGGAATAAGTTCATGCATTTTATATGCATTTCTAACTTTTAGTAATGGGTCTTCTTTGCCGTGAATGATAAGCGTCGAAGATTTAATTGCTTTAATTTTATTAAATCTATTTTTTGAAGCTAATATTGCTAAAAGCTGCCTAGAAAAACCTGTGTCATCATCAGATCGCTTCATGTTATTAATAACAAAATCTTTAAACTCAGGTGTATTAAATTCATAACCTTCCATTCCTATTGCTGTAATAAGTTTAACCGTTCTTTCATATCTCTCTTCATAGGATGCATCTTTTTTTAGAGATCTATCCATAATTAATTTTCTTACTTCTCTTGTTGGGCTATTAAGTGGACTCGGAGTTGCTGAGGTCGAAGCTATTAAGGTAAATGATTTAATCCTTTCAGGATAATTTGATGCAATTATTTGAGCAATCATACCTCCCATTGACATACCTAATAAATGAGCTTTTTTAATATTCAACGTATCCAAAATTGAGATTCCGTCCATAGCCATATCATCAATTACATATTCAGTATTAATAGGTAATCTAAATATGTACCTTAGATAATCAGAGGTATAATTTGGTTGATTATTGAATTTAGTTGAAAGTCCTACATCTCTATTATCATAGACAATTGGTCTAAAATTATTATCTTTTAGAAAATTAATTAGGTTTTCTGGCCAAAAGGTTAGCTGGCCTCCCAGTCCTTGAACTAAAAGTATTGGCTCAGCATTTTTTGGACCATAATCTCTATAGTAAATCTTAATTCCATTATTATCAGCATAACCCTCTTCGTAAGCATTAATTGGCAGATTGATACTTATAATTAAAATACAGAACAAAAATTTTATGTTATTAAATAAATGCATTAATACGCCTTTTTACATTAGCTCTAAGTGAACCCCAAAATAGTGATATATCAAAATTATGGAGATCTCCAGAGATAATTAATTTTCTAATTTTTTCAACAAGCTTACCTTTTGTTTCAAGTAACCCATTCTCTTGATTTATTCTGCAGCAAAAATCCTGAGGGTTTGAAGGGATAATTGATTTAATTGAACCAGAATATTCTTTAGCTAAACGGTCAGCAAAATTATAATTCTTGGCTTTGGTAGTAATTGCTAAATTATTTGGAAGTGCATCATGCCATGATGAGCTAGAATTCCAAGATAAAGGGTTAGTACTTATTATTTTTTTTCCCATATCTACTTTAACCCAGCCATCAGGTAACCAAGCAATTGTCTTTTCTCTATTGCGCAAATGTCCTTCTGTAACAGTTGCCCATGTGACAACTGAATGAAGGTCCGTAGAAGACTCTGAGGCATTTAAATTAGGAAATAATATATTAAAATTATTTTCAGGAATTATATAACCAATCAAATATGCGCATATCATTTGATTTTTTAGAAAGGAATTTTGAATTTTATTATGAATTAATCTTTGGCCATGCAGTGCGCCTTGGCTATGAGCAGCAATAATAAAAGGTTTGCCTTGATTAAAATTCTCTAAATAATAATCAAATGCTTTTTCAACATCACTATATGCTAAATCGTGAGCATCAAATCCATTACTATCCTCGTCAAAGTAAGAGTAATAAGTTGCTTGTCTGTAATGTGGTGCATAAATATTACATAACTCATTAAAAGCGCTTGCCTGATTAATAAGCATAAGCTCTGTTCTATCATATGAAGCTATACTCTTATCAATTCTACAGTTCCAATATTTACCAAAGAATCCAGTTGGATGAATATAAAATACATCTACATCTGCTTCATCTGTAATTGATTTAAAGGATTCATCAGGAACTTCATGCTGAAGACCTTTTATATGAGGAAGTGCTGCCCAATTATAAGTAACTGAATAATCTGGTTTTTCAGGATGTTTAGAATCACCGAATGCATGCTTTGGTTTTATGGGCGCAAGAAGCTTTATAATTTCTTCTTTTTCCATGGTAATAATTAAGCGCTATAAATAGATTTCTTAGGAGCTTTAAAGACCTCTTCAACCATTGGAACAAAGAAATCTAAATCATAAGAATCATAATCTGGATCAAAGCTATTTTGATCATACTTGGCACAAAATTCTGCGCACTTATTAAAATACTTATGATCTTTATATTTATCTCGCATATTCTTATCTAGCCCAAGAAAATGGAAGAAGTAATAACCTTGAAAAATTCCATGATGTTTTACTATCCAATGGTTTTCTTCAGAAACATATGGCTCAAGTATGGTGGCAGCAATATCTGCATGATTTGAGGGTCCTAAAGTATCGCCAATATCATGAAGTAATGCGCATACTACATACTCAACATCTCGTCCGTCTTTATGTGCTCTAGTAGCAGTTTGTAGACAATGAGTTAGTCTATCTACAGCAAATCCGCCTGTATCACCTTTTAGAAGCTTCATATGATCAATGAGCCGCTTTGAAAGTGAAAGAGTATGATCTTTACCCCATTCCCCAATAATTTTATAATCATCGGCAGTGCCGTTAATCATTTCGGTAAATGAAGCTTGTTCTTTATTCATACAAAAATTATATATTAAAAAATATATTCGATGTTAATCATCTTGGATGAATAAGCTTTATTGTTGAAGTTGCAGTAGCTACCAACTTTTCATCTTGAATGAGCTCAGCAGAAGTAAAAGCTATAGATTTTCCCATTTTTAAAATTTTTGAATTAACCTCAACTTTATTTGGTCTGCATGGTAGTAAATACTTAACATCAATATCCAAAGATAATGGATTAACCTTAAATTCATATAAATTTAATATATATTGAGCCATAGAGGCGTCTAACATCCCTGCAATAAAACCACCCTGAACAATCATGCCATTAGAATGAGTAAGCTTTATAGATGGATTAAAAATACATGAATATATTCCACCTTTTTCATCAAAAGAAAAATCTTCAAATCCAAGAATATCTAAAAATTCTGGTTTATGTTTTTTAAAAATTTCCATTCTTTCTTTAAGATTCTTCATATTTTAATAACCTCATTATAGCTATGCTAGTTTTATTGGTGATAGCTTTGCTGGGTGAGTAAATAACTTGTTGGGTTATAGAATGGAGGACCAATTGCATTATTTGATCAATTAGGAAAGGATCAAATTTAATGTTAAAAAAACCCTCTTTAATTCCTCGCTTAACATCAGCTGTCACTCTTCTCTTATTAAGATTCCATACATCGGTTCCATAGCTACCTCTTTGAGTTTGTAGGAGTACAACTGCCCACTTAGGTCTAATTGCTAAATAATTTATATACTCAACATGGGCTGTTTTAACTACCTCAACTGCATTAGGAGCCTCTGCTTTTTTTTGATTTAAAAATGTTGCTATAGGCCTTGAAATATTTAGTGCAGCTTGTGAATATATGTCTTCTTTATCTACAAAATGATTATAAAAAGTGCCATTAGCAACACCTGAGATTTCACATATTTCTTTGACTGAAGACTGATGAAAGCCCTTTTCATAGATTAATTCTACAGCTGCATCAATTAGTTTAAAGAATGTCTTTTCTCTTTTAGATGATTCAGAATGAAGATTAATAAAATATTTAGTAGTATCTATTGTCATCTTGTTATTTTACTTTTCAAAATGAGATAAGTCTCAAAAAAATAATTTTATATCGATTAAATATAAATTGTAACTATACTAAACTAATGATGAATAAATTTATTGGAATTCTATTATTTATATTTATTTTTATACCAGCATGTTTATACATCACTCTTAATAAAGAGAATATAGATATTAATGAATTTAGAGAAGCCTCTGGATATGACTTAGTGCAATTAAGCGACGGCATGACTGCATATAAAGACATAGGCAAGAAAAGTGATAAAGCTATTGTTTTGATACATGGAGCAACCTTTGGATCTCTTGCTTATGAAGATTATCTTGATGTTTTTGTATCTAATAATTATCGGGTCATTATTTATGATCAATATGGTAGAGGTTATTCTGATCGTCTAACCAAGGATATAAGTATTGAATTAATGGAAAGGCAACTTAGTGAGCTTATTGAGTACTGTGAAATTGAGAATGTTATTTTATATGGAGTTTCTTTTGGTGCAGCGGTAGCTGCAAGATATGCAGCTAGCAATATAGATAAAATTGATTTTATTGGATATCAAGTTCCGCTCATTAATTCAGCAGAAGTTCCTCTTCTGTGGCTTGTTAGGATACCTTTATATGGAAATCTATTATCTAGAGCTTTATTGGTTCCAGCTGCTATAAATAGAATTAGAGATTATGAAGATCTAATGAGTTCAAAATTATTTATTCATTTCACTGAGCAATTTAAGGTAATGGGTACAGAAAAATTTTTTACTAAGTTTTTTTTAAGTAACGCTATGGGAAATAGGCTTGATGATCATAATCTAATTGGAAGTAATAATATTCCAAGTTATTTTGCATATTCAGATGAAGATATTGAGATAAATGCTAAGGATGTAGAGATAGCAATTAAAAATTATAATAATCCAATTGTTAAGAAATATCCGGGTGGTCACTTTTTTTCATCAGGAATAGAAAAAAAAGTTGCTCAAGAATTTATAAATAATATTAAAATCTAAATAAATGACTAAAAAAATTCTTTTAATTGGCGCGACTGGTTTTGCTGGTAATCATGTAATGCAAAAACTTAATAATGATTTTGAAGTAATTACTCTATCTAGAAGCTTGCCAACCAACCTAAGCAATAATACAAAAAATATAATATTTGATTTTAATAATTTAAATAATCAAACTGAATTACCAAAATCGGATCATATTATTTTATGTATTGGCACTCCTTTAAAATTATGGGAATTAATATATGTTCAAAATAAAGATATGCCTGCTTTTGTAAAAGTTGATAAAGAATATGTCATTACATTTGCGCAAGCTGCCTATAATTCTGGTATTAAAAATATATCAATAATTTCTGCAATTGGTGCTGATTCTAACTCAAGCAATAGATATTTAAGAGTTAAAGGAGAAGTTGAAGATGCTATTGTAAAAATTGGGTTTGAGAATATTAATATTTTTCGTCCCTCGCACATATGTGGCCGTCTTAAATGGGAAAAACAAAAGAGTTCAAATAGACTTGATATGTTTATCGGGGAATATGCCTCTTTATTAACAAAACCTCTTATGTTTGGTCCGCTTAGAGATTTTAAGGGTATAGATGTAGAAATATTAGCTCAATCAATTACAAATAATATAAATAATAAAAATACAGGAATTCAGTATTTTACATATAATAATTTTATAAATTAATTAATTCCAACGCGAATAATCAGAAAGAGCATTTTTTATTTTTTCTACAACATCAGCCTGAGCAACATTTTTGGTTTTTTCATAAAATGGATGGCCTAAGGTTGCAAGGTCTTCAGCTTTTTCTATAACTCTATCCATAAAATTTTCAGGTGAAGCAAGTTCATCTATATAACCTGCCGCAACAGCTTCTTTCATACTTAATGGATCTCCATTTAAAACAGCTCTATAAAAATACCTTTTATTTACTCTAGACTTAACAATTTCCATAATCTGAGTTGGGATATCCATATTATTTCTAACCTCATTAGCTTGGCATATATACTCTCCATCAATTGCAATTCGATAATCTGCACAACAAGTAACAAATATTCCTAATGCAACTGAATGACCTGGCACAGCAGCAATAATTGGCCTAGGAAATGAATACAAAGTCAGCAAAGTCTCATAACCTAAGGTAACCATCTTAATAATCTCATCTACATCCCCAGATCCAAGTGTTTTCAAATCAAATCCACCTGAAAAAATACCTGGCCTACCAGCAATAATTAAAGACCCAGAGTCTTTTGGAACCTGATCTAAACAATCATTTAAGGCACGTAACATCTTGTATGAAAAAACATTAGCTTTTCCGTCATCAAGGGTAATTATTGAAATATTGTTTTGCTTCTTAAGAGTTGCAATAGAATCAGCCATAAGATTTTTTATTAAATAGTTTCAATTAATATAATACATTTAAAGGATCTTTTTCTATAGTAGACTATAAAAATTGAATACAATTATTAAATATAAAATATGAGTTACGAAGAGCTAAGAGTAATACTAGTAGTTTATATTTCAGCATTATTACCTATATTTATTTACCTCAACAATAAATCTAGCTTGCCGTTTTGGGTACCAACTATATATATAAGTTCATTCTTTGCATGCGCCATAGGATGGGAACTCTGGTTTACTTATGGTTGGATTGATGGTGATTCAGTATCGATAAGACGTTCTGAAACTTTAAATTACTGGCTGCCTATTCATATAAATTGGTTAATGAATTCATTAGCTGATGCTGGGACTATTACCCTTGGAGGTTTATGGTTGATGTGGCGCTTTACTGGAAAGGATTTAAATATATTTACATATTGGAATTGGAAAGCTTTTTTAATCTTTATGATTTGGTGTATTACTCAAAATATACTAGTTGAAATGTTCCTTTATCATGATCAATTATCAATAGGAAAAGATCTTTCATGGGCCCCATTATCTCCATTAGGTCCATACATTAACCCTATATTACTAGAATTTAATAATAGAAGTTTGATGTTACAGACTCAAATTCCTTGGATAGTCCTTCCAGCTGTTATTTATATGACAGTAATATTATTAAATAAGAAGGGAGTCATGTGAAATGACTCCCTGAAGATTAAGCGCTTTAGCGATTATGCTGATGGATATGTTGGGAGAGAGTTATAAAACTTACCCATCACACTAAATGCTTAATAATGAGATTTAGTTTTAAAACTAATTTCTCCAGAAGTTGAACTTTGTCCATGGTAGCCTTGTCCAGCAGGCATATAGAAGGTAATTCCAGGATATTCTATAAACTCATGTGCATGTTGACTATCTCCTGCATCAGCTGTTCTCAAGTAAACTTTATGTGTATAACCTGAAGCGCCTTTATACGGACCTACAGATACAGTACCATTTACCTCTAAAGCTCCAGATGTTTGATTAACATCTAGCTTTGATTGATCAAATGTTGTTACTATCTCTATTCTTCCATTTGTATACATACCTGAATGAACGCCACAATGTGGATATAGGACTGATGGTGTTTCAGCCGATACTGTAAGAGTATTGTTTGACTGGCTCCAACCTTCGTTTGAACCAATATTATTATTTCCAGCGGTATCATCTTGGGTAGTAGATATTTCAAATGGATGTGCAGCAAAAACACTATTTGCAGTTGGCTCAAAGACTATAGTATCTCCAACTCTTGCATATATTACTAAAGCAGTTGAATCAGCATTAATTCCATCAATTGTGTAATATGCAGAACCGCTATTTCCAACTGAATACGATGTTGTTCTAAAATTTTCAACATCTGTAATATTTGTTCTTGAACTTTTATCTGATATCCATTGCAAAGTATTGAAGATTATTTGATCAATTTCAGCGCTATCAACCGTATCATCTAAGATTCCTTTAAGAAGAGGAGTAACATGATCTCTTGCTGTCATAGAGAAATATGCCTGTTCATTATTTGAATCAACATAAACCTTTTGTAAGAATGATGAAAAACTACCTGACAAGTTTTCTAATTGGGCATTTGAAACTGTATAGTTTGGTAAATCCAAATTAAGCAGCACGTCTCTGACTAGGGTTGTATCACCAAGTGAGGTTTCACTTACAGCATCTCTATTATAAATAGCATCATTAATCGTTGAAACAGCTGTTAAATCTGAAACACCTGACTGACTTTGAAGAACACTTAGTGTCTCATACATCATTAGAAGTTGGGTATTTACTAAAGCTGCTTTATTTAATGCAGCATCATTAATGCTTAGATAAGGATCATCGAAACGAATCATGAAGTTTGAATCAACGCCAAGCTTTTCTTTAAGTGATTGATACGAGAATCTATTGTCAACATAAAGCATTGTGCTTAATGGTGAAATAACAAGATTTTGCTCGGTTATAGGATCAATTAATCCCATTGTGAATGCATCTCCATCATCAGTAACAGGATTAAAACCATCCTCAGCTAATAATTTTATACCAGTAATATTGTCATCTATTTCTAATGAGAATGAGCCATCTGCGTTAGTTGTAGTTGAATAAGTTGCTCCTTCACAAGTATCATCCCCATCTGTATCAGTTACTGCCATGCAAACAGTAGCAGATTGGATATATCCGTCTCTTATCAAAACCCCATCAAAATTACTTGTTGTAACATCATCAGAAGTATCATTAGTGACTGTAACTGTAAAACTCTCAGTGTCTGAAGCAGAACCATCTGAAACAGTAACTGCTAATTGATAATTGTTATCAGCATTCATATCACCTGGTATCTCAAAATCAGGTGCAGAAATAAAAGTTACAACACCAGTTGAACTTATATTGAAAAGACTAGCATCATCTCCGCCACTAACGGTATATGTGAGAGTATCGCCATCAGCATCAGAAGCCTGAACGGTGAATGCAGCTGTCTGGTTTTCTAATACGGAGAAAGAGGTAGTTGATCCATCTATAATAGGGGGATTATTTGGATTGTAGCCGCCGCCATCTGAACTACCTCCACCGCCACCGCCACCGCCTCCACAGGCAGTGATAAATAAAACTGAAATTAATGATATTTTTAAATTTTTGTACATAACTGACTCCCAGAACATAATATTCAATAAACTGGGCGTCTAAGATATATAAAAATTAAAAATGTCTTTTTAAATTAAGATCTAAGCAAAGCAGTAACTTGTAGTGGTAAGTTATAAAATTATAATAATTATGTCAAATAAAAAATAATTTGTTGTATTTAAAGTATTTATAAGGGTTTTTAAATGTAGTTTTACTACATTTTAATGAACTAATTCTTATTAGTCGTCATTTGGAAATGCCTTTCTGACACATTCATCTTCGGTTAAAGAGTATATAAATGACCAAGTTTCATCTTTTGAATAATTTCTATCCATTAAGTCTAAAATATCGTATATGTATTTCATTCCATTATCTCTATCCCAATTAAATAATTTATCTAAGTCATTTAAATTATGTGGATAGGTAATTATTGTTTCTTTTTGTATTATATGAGTATCTATTAAAGCTTTAATAACTTCATCTTCTTTGGATGAATTGTAATCAATCAAGACACCTTGTTTTACAATTTCAGATGATTGATATAATTCAAATCTTTCTTTAACACAACTATCATAATTACTAAAAGGTTTTGCTCTTGCTAATGCGATAAGGTTTTTGCGAACATTTTCTCTTGTTTGATTAGAATTTTGAGCCAGGTCACCGAAAAAAAACTCTGGATTGTTTTTTATAGTCTCAGCTAGTTTATCTGTTATTGGTTTTGTAACTCTTCCTTCAGAAATAACTCCAAGTATTACTATTAAAAAAATAATACCAATTACAATCAATACGCAGCCCTCAAACACACTAGCTTCGCCCTCTTCTTTAGATTCAAAGTCATCATTCATAATTAAAAAGACTTAAATAAAGTTTTAATATTAGATATTAATGATG